>LNAP01001533.1_pt1 | contig 24260 bp, 21 predicted proteins | sample 602601 | NCBI WGS metagenome assembly LNAP01 (sample SAMN02440304, study PRJNA202911) | soil metagenome | biome: Subtropical and temperate rainforests or woodlands; isolation source: soil samples (1 kg each in a 20% v/v slurry with milli Q water) were... ...
CCACGAATGGGCATGGGCCTTGGCCATCTGTCTGTCCTGCGCCGAGTGAAGGTCGGCTCAGGTTTGGAGTTTACTTAATTTACGGATAAATCCTAAGCAGGTTAAGGACTACGAGGCCCGGCTTAAAGAATTTCGCGCCCGACTCGATGACGCGGAATTAGTCCAAAAATCCCGCCATGAAATGCTCTTAAAGCATGAAAAGGATTATCAGGAAAAGGTTAGGTTAACCGATGTTCTTACGCGTAGCCTAACTTCTGAGTTCCTAAGAGAGAACGGCCTAAATTTACATGACGATATGACCGACCTCGATTTAACCCAATCCGTTGATTACACGGTTGGTTGCGACCCCACAAAAGAACTCGAACCATCTTGGTACGGGAGAGATAACCAGATTGGATATTAGGAGACAACTATGAAATATCAAAAACCACTACGTTACGGATATGACGTCCGTCACGAACCCAGCAAACCACGAAATTTATTATTTACAGTACCCGAGGCTAAACGCTTCGGCATAGCTATTGATGGTAAACCCGTCGGCTTTGAATGGGATGACATCTTTTGCGACCCACCCCGCAGGCGTGGTTTATATATGGGTCGGCCTTATTGCCCTGCACTCCTGAAATATGTGAAGTGGTGGGCAAATAATGAATTAGACCTGGTTGAGGACGTCTTAGCCGAGCTTCGCCCCGATGAGGAGGCAATAGAGAGACTTTATAGAGCCCGTAAAGAGATGGCTAAAAGATTACTCCGGCAAGCCGAAGCCGGATGGGTCGATATTGAGTTTTATGAGATTGAGCCAGACGTTCAGGATGGTTATATCCATGATATGTGGCGTCTCAATCCTGAGAGATTGCAGCGCGAGCGGGGCCGGGATTGACAACACCTAAAAACTTAGAGGCTAAAAACCTTGCGGGGGGACCCAGCCAGCGGCTGGGGGGCGCAGCGCCTCGGTAATAATTGTATTAGCCATACACATTGGATAAAAAATCCTTATTTCATGCGGGTTTCAAGAGATTTTCTTTTCCGTAACTTCATTTACTTTTGATATCACGTTACGAGCCAAGAATTGAAGGTTACGGCAGTCGAAAAAGAAAAAACCGGATATATTTCTACACCCGGTCTATTCTTGATTTTTATACCATGTTATGGTAATTTAATTGGAACAAATCAGAGAACCAATCTGATTTATTCAAGACTGACGGTAAACACACTACGCATCAATCTCTTTCATATATATTTTATCCTACCAAGGTTAATTGTCAAGTGTAAGTAAGGAGTAATTCATAGAGTTTTATTTCAGTTTTGCCTAACTGAAATGGAACACACCTATGAAATTCAACGCCACATCAATTCGACAACATGAAGCTTCAAAGCTTCTAACAAAAAATTTCCTTGAAACCGGAAAAAACATTCTTGGAGATGGCTTAAAACTTTGCCAACGGGCAAAAGCCCATCACACCCAAGACCCCGACACCGCTTTTATCGTGGTCGAAAAAAAGGCCGTTAAAGAAAAAATTAACGGCAAATGGCAGACCAATATTTATACCCTATCCCGTATGCACGATACGGCACAATGTGGCAACGCTCATTTGTGCCCTCATTGCACAAGCTACAAAGCCGCGCATATGCGGGGGTGGATTGAGCTAGAACTTTTGCCCGCCGCCAAATCCCGCAACTTGTGTTTAGGCTTACTAACCTTGACGGCCCGTCATCGCCGTGATTGCGATTGGTCTACATACGTTCAGAATTTTTATTCTGCGTTAGGCTTTTTCGCTATTTCAATAGACCGCGAATTCAAGAAAATTGGCTATCTGTGGCGCCTGCGTACCCTTGAATCGCCAGTAGGTGAGCACGGAATCCACCCACACATTCATGACCTTTTTACATATACCCCCGGCACCGATTTAACTAAATTTCAAGAAATCGCCCTCAAATACTGGAAAAAAGCGCTAAAAAAAGTCGGTTTAGATTGCAACAATCACGGAATCAATGTTAAGCCAGAGGGAAAATTTGACCCGCTCTATGTCGCAAAAGAGATGGCCGCCTACGATACAAAAATGGGCAAAACCGACGACGATTATGGAAAAAACAAAAACCTCTTCCAGTTACTGGACAGCAGCGCAAAAGGCGACAAACAAGCCGGGGATGACTGGATACGCGCAGCCCGTGCAGTTCAAGGCCGCGACCGTTGGAACGTAGGCCAATTAGCGCAAAAACTTGGAATCCCATGCCCTAGCAATTGGAAAAAACCGGAAGGCATCGCAAAGATAGACCCTCAACGGCTGGTTATTTCGTACCCCCAGCCTCAACACATGGTAGCGACCAGCCCAAACAACAGCCGCGCCGGATTAGCCTTCATTCTTCGCGCAGCAAGAAATGAAGCGGCACGCCCCGGAACCACTCAAAAAATGGTTTTGCGGATGTGCGAGGAAACAATAAAAGCCGAAATGCAGCTAATTAAAGTCAAGCACGCTAAAAAGCTTGCTAACTTGCTAAAACCATCACTTACAGCAGAAGAAAAAGAAAAATTGCGCGGCACATTTTTTTGCCGCTGCACCTTCGCTATTGCGGAGTACCAGGCTACGACTTATAGCTATATGCACCCAGCGCCTAAGCCTACGCAAAAAGCACAAGAAGATTATTCAGACCTAATTCCTGACTTAGAATTAGACTTTTCTTGATTTCAGTTGCGTGCTACATTGTTATCCTCATCTTGACAGCAATATTTAGGTTCTACCAACTCATTAGCTCTATTGATAAATATGATTTTTCCACGAGAATTTCACATGCTTTCGCAAGAGGGAAATCTTGCTCAATATAGCCTTCTATCTGGAATTGAGGCACTCGGGAAGCTTAATTACGATAAAGCCGGCACTTTTTACCCTGCATTCTTTCAACTTTCCATTGGCCTCGAAAGACTAATGAAAATCGTTGTCATTTTGGAACACAAGAGTAAAAACAGTCTAGGAAACCCTCCCGGCAAGCAAATTCGAGACCTTAGCCATGACTTGGTGAAAGCATATGAATTGTGCAAAAAGATAGCGCTTGACCGAGGTCGAAATATGGAGAAATGGCACGACAACGACACCCTTGAATATGATGTTCTTTGTCACCTATCCGAATTTGCACAAGGTGCCAGATATTTCAATCTTGACTCCTTTTCAGAGAAGGAGAGATTTCCAGACCCTATTGTAAAATGGGCTTCTGTTCATCAAAAAATTGCTGACAAGTACATAAATGGGCGACGCCAAGTAAAAATCAACGAACGTGCAATTCAGCACTGCGACAAATGGGGAATGTTTGGATTTGAACGAAGCATCACCGGAGAATATAGGACGCAAGTAGATTGCACCTTCATTCACGAACTATTTAAGCAATCAAACAAATATTGTGTCTGGACTTTTTTTCGTTTGATTGCACCATTCTATTCTTTGTTGATTCAAATATGCAGAGATATTCGTGATATTGAGGCATCAAAGGGAATTGACTCTTACACCGTTCCGGATATGAACGAATTCTTCCCATTTATGCTTTGCAATAAGGAAACTGCAACTCGAAGGCAAAGGTGGGTTGGCATCTATTAAATTGGAAGATACAGCACTCACCCAATCTTGGCGCGTTCGCCCCTCTCGTCTCTTCCGTTGGTTAAACTGACGTCCTGAGCTACTGGTAGCACTGCTGGTAGCAAGATTTTTGACCCCGCTACCGCCTAAGTAGCTGATTTATAAGGGTTTTGGCGGATGGGCACGGTTGTCCCGCCCTCTCCGCCAGAACACAACCCCAAGTGATTGATTCACTTGGGGTTTTTTCTTTTTTGCCCCGGAGTTTTTTTCTCTGTACTGCACAAAGTACTGCAAAAAATTAGCCGTTGACGGGCCTGATGCAAGGCAGGGTCAGATCTGGGCTCGATAAACCAGCGTGATGCTCGGACTGCGAGTTGTTTTATCTAGTTGGTTGTTGACAAGTAACTAGCATTTACAACAAACTACTTGAATGCGCCATGCACAACATTCAACGCTGGAACAAGCCGTGCTCGCACTCGCCGAGCGCCAACCACTGCTGCGCGCACGCGACCTGACAGCGCAGGCGCTGCCGACCGTGGTGCTCAGCCGACTGGTCGCTGCGGGCAAGCTGGAACGTGTGGCCCGCGGCGTCTACAGCCTGCCGGGGCGTGCGCTCAGTGAACACCGGTCCCTGGCCGAAGTGGCCCTGCGGGCGCCGCGTGGCGTTGTGTGCCTGCTGTCGGCGCTGCGCGTCCATGGCATCGGCACCCAGGCGCCGTTCGAGGTCTGGCTTGCGATCCCTCCGCACACACCCACACCCCGGCTCGACCAGCCAGCGCTGCGCGTGGTGCGCATGTCGGGACTGGCCCTTTCCGAAGGCGTTGAACCCATCGACATCGATGGCGTGCAAGTCCCGGTGTTCAACGCCAACAAAACGGTGGCCGACTGCTTCAAGTACCGCAACAAGATCGGTCTGGACGTGGCGCTGGAGGCGCTGCGCGATGGCTGGGCTCAGCGCAAGCTGACCATGGATGCGCTCTGGCACTACGCCGCGGTCAACCGCGTAGCCAATGTGATGCGGCCCTACCTGGAAAGCGTGACAGCATGAGCCGCAACCTGGCCGCCTCCATCCGCGCCCGCTTGAAGCAACGCGCCGATGCCACGAAGCAGACTTCAACCTGACGCTCACCCACTACGGGCTGGAGCGGTTCGTGCTGCAGGTGGACATCGGTTTTGGCGATGCGGTCACACCTGAGCCGGAAACGGTAAAAACTGAGGCTTCATGCGGCCTTCTGGCTGAACACAGCTACCGTGACCAACCCCCCGCCCCTGCCACAACCAATCAAACGCCAGATCTCCTTACCATCCGCAGAAGCCCCATCTTGTCAGTCAAGAAATCGATGAAAGTGATGGCGGCGCGCGACTGATAGCGGTTGGGCATGTACATCAGGTACAGGTGGTTCCCGTCGATGCCGAACTGATATTCGGCAAGCACCTGCACCAACTCACCTGCCTGGAGACGCGGCCGGATCACATAGTCGGGCACCAAGCCCACGCCGATGCCGCTCAAAATGCAATCGAGCACAAAGGGGTAGCTGCGCGACATGAGGGTCGGAACAAACTCGATCTCCTCTTCATGGCCATTTTGAGCGGCAGTCATGCGCACACGGCCGCTCACCCCGCCTGATGTGATGATGGGCGTGCGCCTGAGCTCCCCCAAATTCTGTGGCAAACGCTCCCGGGCAGCCCATTCGGCGGAAGCGCACAAGGTGTAGTGAACAGGCCCCAAATCCCGGGCCACGACCATGGGGGGAGGCTCCGGGGTCACGCGGATTGCAACATCCACTCCGTCCTTGACCAGGTTGTCGATGAAGTTCTCCAGCCGCACCTCCAGGATGATGCCGGGGTACTTCTTCTTGAACTCAATTAGCCAAGGCCCCATGACCAGCTGCCCGAAACCGGTAGGCGCGCTCAGGCCGATCTTCCCTGTCAGCTGGTCTTCGCTCGCGCTGACGGCATCGCGCATCAGCGCTGCTTCATGAACGATGTTCCTGGCATGCTCGTAGACCTGCTGGCCCATATTGGTCAGCTCCACACCCTGCGGTGTACGGCGCAGCAACTCGGCATCCAGCGACTTCTCCAGCTGGGCGACGTGATAGCTGACATTAGCGCGTGACATGTTCAAGGCGCGGGCAGCCTGGCTGAGGTTTCCCCCGTCCACGATTTCTACAAAGATGGTCAGTGCGAGCAGGTCCATGTATGACGGCCACTTCATGTCAAATATTTTTGACCATGGTGTACATCAATGCTGTCGTTGTCAATGGCGATCTTGTCTGAAAGAATCACCAAACCACCAGCGAGCGGACAACACAAACTGGATATTCAAGGAGACATAATGACACTGACACGTTCAAAATTTTTGCGCACCTCGGCGCTTACGGCCATGGGTCTGCTGTTGGCTTCCACCACCCTGCAATCGTTGGCTGCAGACTGGCCCGATCGACCTATCAAGCTGGTGGTGCCATTCCCAGCGGGAGGCCCCACGGATTCCGCGGCCCGCGTATATGCCGAGGCGCTGAGCAAGCGACTCGGGCAACCGATCGTGGTGGACAACAAGCCCGGCGCCTCGGGCGCGGTGGCGGCGGGCCAGTTCATGAACACGCCGGCTGATGGCTACACTTTCATGATGATGGTGACGCCCACCATCCTGGCGCCGCATTTCTTCAAGACCGCCACATTCAATCCCGCGACCAGTTTTGCCCCCATCACCAAGATCTACGACCTGCCCAACGTGATCGCGGTCAACAAAAACTCGCTGCCCGACCTGACCGATCTGAAGTCGCTGTTCGCCAAATCCAAGGCAAGCGCGCAACCGCTGATGTACACCAGCTCGGGAGCAGGCAGCTCGGGGCATCTGAGCATGGAACTGATGAAGTCCAAGGGCTTCAGCAACATGCAGCACGTTGCCTACAAGGGCAGCGCACCCGCGATGAACGACACGTTGGGCGGCGTGGTACCGGTGATCTATGCGGACATGGTCACGGCCCTGCCGCAAATCAAGGGGGGCCGGCTGAAGGCAGTGGCGGTGGGCACGCCCAAGCGTGTGAAGGTGCTGCCCGAGGTGTCCACCATGGCCGAGCAGGGCTTTGGCGGCTACGAAGCATCCTCCTGGGGCGGCCTGGTGGCGCCGAAAAACACGCCGCAGAACATCATTGACCGCGTGAGCGAAGAATCCCGGCAGATTCTGGCCAGCGACGAGATAAACCAACGCTTCGAGCAGATTGGCATTCTTCCCGCCTACCTCACCCCGGGCAAAACGCAGGAGCTGCTTCTGTCCGACTTCACCGGCTGGGGCAAGGTGGTCAAGGACAACCAGCTCACCGCCGAATAAACCTCTCCCAGCATCCGAACGGATCAGCCCACCCTGAAGGCAAGCCGCGTCTTCGCAATGGGAAAAACACCAGACGCATCATGAAAACACGTATCACAGAGCTGCTCGGAATCCGCTATCCCATCATTCAGGGTGGCATGCAGTGGGTAGCCCTCAGCCCGCTGGTGGCCGCTGTCTCCAACGCCGGCGGACTCGGTGTGCTCACCGCGTTGACGCAGCCTTCACCCGAAGACCTGCGCAAGGAAATCCAGAAAACACAGGCGCTCACCAGTGCCCCGTTCGCGGTGAACCTGACATTCCTGCCCGCGCAGAACAAGCCACCCTATGACGAATTCATCGACGTCATCATCGAAAGCGGTATCCGCATCGTGGAGACCGCGGGCAACAACCCCAGGGAATACATGGGTCGGCTGCACCAGGGCGGCGTCAAGGTGATCCACAAATGCACTTCGGTGCGGCATGCGCTTTCGGCTCAGAAGATCGGGGTGGATGCCGTCTCGATCGACGGATTCGAGTGCGCGGGCCATCCGGGCGAAGACGATGTTCCGGGCCTGGTGTTGATTCCCGCCGCGGTCAAGGTCCTCGACATACCCGTCGTCGCCTCAGGCGGCATCGCCACGGGTGCCGGCATGGCGGCGGCACTGGCGCTGGGCGCCGAGGGCGTCAACATGGGCACGCGCTTTTTGGCCACCATGGAAGCTCCGGTCCACGATGACTTGAAGCAAGCCCTGGTCAACGCCAAGGAAACCGATACGCAACTGGTGCTGCGCAGCCTGAACAACACCTCCCGCGCACTGCAAAGCAGCGTGACACAAGAGGTCGTGGACATGGAGCGCCGTGCGGGAGGTTGTCAATTCGAAGACCTGCGCCACCTCGTCACCGGACAGCGCGGCAAGGCGGCGCTGCAGTCGGGCAACATAGACGACGCCGTGATCGCTACCGGCCAGTGCGTGGGGCTCATCGATGATGTTCCCACCTGCCAGGAGCTGATAGACCGCATGGTGCGTGATTGCCGCGCTGCCTTCGCGCGGGGAACCGGACTGTTCCTATCCTGATCGCGGCACCCTGGAGACACCATGTTCTATCCCATACGCGCCATACGCTGTCTCGCGGACATCGAGGCCATCGAGCAAACGCCGTTGGATGCGCTGATCGAGCCCCAATCCACCCATGCGTTGTTCGAGGCCTCGGCCCGCAGCCATGGCGCAGGGGTGGCCCTGACCTTCCTCAAGACCGCCGATGACGACGCCGACATCGAGCGCTACACCTACGCGCAACTGCTGGGCAAGATCAACCAAACCGCCAATGCGTTGCATAGCCTGGGGCTGGACAGGCAGGACACCGTCGGCATCATGCTGCCGGGCTGCCCTGAATACCATTTCGCGCTGTGGGGCGGCGAGACCGCAGCCATCGTGCAGCCGATCAATCCTTTGCTCACGGTAGAGAAAATCTCGTCACTGCTGAACGCCACCGGTGCCAAGGTCCTTGTTGCCTGGGCAGACCGGGACGATGCCAGCATCTGGGGCAAGGTGGCGCAGCTCACCACCGGCATCGAACATGTTCTGTTCGTGAGCCACACGGGCGCCGTGCCTGATGCCACTGGCATCCGCGCGTCCGTGCAAAGCTTCTCCGAGCTCATTGCCCGCCAGCCTGCGGACCAACTGCTCTCGGGGCGCAAGATCCAACCGAGCGATGTGGCAGCCTACTTCCATACGGGCGGCACCACTGGCTCGCCCAAGTTGGCGGCACAGACGCATGGGGCCCAGGTCTATACCGCCTGGGCCAGCGTGCAGATGCAGGGCCTGACCCCAAGCGACCGCACCATCAACGGCTACCCGCTGTTTCACGTGGCCGGGGTGTTGCCTGGTTCGCTGGCCTGCTTCTCCGCGGGCGCCGAGGTCATCATCCCGACCAAGGAGCTGTTCCGCAACAAGGACGTTATTGCCAATTTCTGGCGGCTCGCGGACCGCCATACGCCGACCATCATGTCCGCCGTACCCACGGTGCTGTCCGCGCTCTCGGACATCGACCTGGGTGGAGCAGATATCTCCTCCATCCGCTACTTCCGCACGGGCGCCGCGCCGCTCAGCCAGGAAACGGCACGACGCTTCAAGGAGCGTACGGGTTTCCATGTGCACGAAAGCCTGGGCATGACCGAGATGACCGGCATCTCCACCATCACTCCGCCCGGCGTGCATGCCAGCGTTGGCCATGTCGGTTTCAGAACGCCGCATGCCCGCGTCCGCATCGGCAAGATGGATGCCAACGGCAACCTCACGCCAGACGAGGCAGTGGCCGGCGAGACCGGCATGGTGCTGTTCAAGTCGCCCAATCTGTTTGCAGGCTACCTGGGTCAGATCGAGAGAAAGAGCTATTTCACCGACGACGGCTGGCTCATCTCCGGTGACCTGGGTTCGCTATCACCCGATGGCTTGCTCAAGCTGCAAGGACGCTCGAAAGATCTGATCATTCGCAGCGGCCATAACATTGACCCGCAAGTGATAGAACAAGCCCTGGAGAGACACCCCGCCGTAAAGGCCTGCGCCGCGGTGGGTGCGCCAGACCGGTATGCAGGGGAAGTGCCGGTGGCCTACGTCACGCTCAAAGAAGGTCAGACAGCGGATGCCGAATCCCTGCGCGACTTTGCGGCACGCCACGTGGACGAGCCACCCGCGCGCCCCAAATACGTCGAAATCCTGCCCGCACTGCCCACCACCAACGTGGGCAAAGTCTTCAAGCCCGAACTGCGCGGCATGGCCATGAAGCGGTATCTGGAGAAAGAACTCGCAACCATCATGCAGCGAAACCAGCAGCCAGCTTCTTGTTGGCCGCAAGTGCGCTTTGACGAAGCACAAGGCTTCATCCTGCGAGATCCACAACGCTGCCTCTCGGATACGGACCTGCAAATGCTTGCAAAGCAGACGCAATTCACCGGAGCCAATATACATGTCGAAGCCTGATGCTTCTCCATGCGCGCAACATGTCAGAGCACTTTGTCAGCATCGTTCGGATGCCCGTATTACCGGCTGCTGAGCAAGCGCAGAGGCAATCTCTCAAGGGCTGAGGAGCGCGCAGCGCGCATCGCGGCATGCGCCCCTCGCCAGGAACCCGCCTAATACGCGTTCTTGTGCACAAAGCCCTTGAACACCGTCGCCACAATGATCTTCAGATCCAGCCACAGCGACACGTTCTCGATGTAATGCAGGTCGTATTCCACGCGCTTTTCCATCTTGTCGAGCGTGTCGGTCTCACCCCTGAAACCATTGACCTGCGCCCAGCCCGTAATGCCTGGCTTGACCTTGTGGCGCAGCATGTAGCCGGGCACCAGCTCTTTGTAATGCTCGTTGTGTGCCACCGCGTGCGGCCGGGGGCCGACGATGGACATGCGACCTTGCAGCACGTTGATGAACTGCGGCAGCTCGTCCAGGCTGGTGCGGCGCAAGAAGGCGCCCAGGGGCGTGATGCGCGCATCGTTGCGCCTGGCCTGGGTTACCTGAAAATCAGTCTCATGGTGCACCACCATGCTGCGAAACTTGTAAACCCAGATCTCTTCGCCGTTCCAGCCGTGGCGCAGCTGCTGGTACAGCACCGGCCCGCGCGACGTGAGCTTGATGGCCAGCGCAATCGCCAGCATCAGCGGGCTGATCAGCAGCAAAATCAGCGCGCCCAGCAGCCGGTCTTGCACCGCCTTCATCAACCGCACCTTGCCGGTGATGGGCGAAGCCGACAAGTCCAGCATCGGAATGCCCAGCACCTCGCTGACACCGTGGTTGATCAGCTTGAGCGCAAACATGTCGGGCACCAGGCGGATGTTGGCCGTGCTGTGGCGCAGCGCATCGAGCGTGGCAAAAATGCCCTCCTTGTCGCCCACCGGCAGGCACAGCCACACCTCGTTCACCGGCTGCTTGCCCTGCTGCGCCGCCAAGAACGGTGCCAGCGCCTCGGGCGGCAGCGTGGCCAGCACGCGCAGCCCGCTCCAGGCCGACTGGGCCAGCGCCTGCTGCACATGCTCGCTGGTGGGGCCCACGCCCACCAGCACCACCGTCTTGAAGTTGTAACCCCTGCTGCGCAGCCAATGCAGCCCGCCATACACCGCCAGCCGCTGCAGGCACAGCACCACCAGCGTGCCCACCACCCAACCCACAAACCAGACGCGCGACAAGTCTGACGAAGACTTGGTGACAAACAGCCAGCCCAGAACAATGCCCACCGCCCACAGCCAGCCCGATATCACCGAGCGCAGCATGACCCCCAGCTCATTCACCCGCCACGAGCGGTAAATGCTGCGCGAGCACACCAGCAGCACCAGCGAGGCCGCCAGCACCGCCAGCTTGTAGCGCGCCGGAATATCGGCATGCACCGCCGTGCCAAGGTACCAGCGGTAAGCCGCCAGCCCGCAGCCCCAAATAATGAGCGCATCCAGCGCCATCGCCACATAGCGAACCGAGGGCGAAGACAGCCTTAACGGCGAACGAAGCATAAAAACCCCAGTTTGACCCAAGCCACACCGGCCAGCGCACCGGCCATGTCAATGCCCACATCCACCCAGCGCGGGTGCCGCTCGCTGGTAAAAAACTGCAGCCCTTCCGTCAGCAGCGCCAGCGCCAGCAACACCAGCAAAGTGCGGGCCACAGGCCAGGCCAGGGGACGGGCAGCCAGCACCAAGGCGATGCCGGCAAACAGCACAAAATGCCCAAGCGAAGACACCCATGTCGGTGCATGCATGGCCTGCACCGCCCCGTTGCGCCAGTCATTCGGCATTTGCGTGCCCACCAGCAGGGCCAGCAACTGCATGCCGATCAACGCGCGTGCAACGAGGTGTGTCATCCTTGTATTATCCAGTAACATATGGATTCACTTCATTGCAAGCAGGAATACCCTGGCCAATGCTTGGGATTGCATGCCCTTTGATTGACCCAGGACAGGGTTCGATACGCGCTGCGCGCTACCCAGTACGAACGGGAGCCCCCCCCCGCTCGCCCTGAGCAGGCCGCAGGCCGTATCGAAGGAGCTCTCGGCCAACAGCCTGGCTTGATGGTTCGCCAAATCCATCGAAAGCTATCAAAGAAATAGCTTAAAACGCACGGTGCATCTGCACGCATACCGTGTTTGACCGTTATTTCAGCTTATAGAACCAACGCCGCTACCTGCGCGTCTGCCCCCGCGCCAGCAACAACTGCCTGGCCGCCCCCAGTACAAACAAGGTGTTAGTCACCAAGTAGCGCCGCCACAAGCGCCTGGGCTCGCTGGCCAAGCGGTGCAGCCATTCAAGGCCACAGTCCTGCATCCACTGCGGGGCACGCTGAATGGTGCCCGCGTGGTAATCAAATGCTGCCCCCACGCCCACCATCACCGCGTTGATCCGCCCCCGGTGCGCAGCCATCCACAGCTCCTGCTTGGGGCAACCCAGGCTGACCCAGACCACCCCGGCGCCCGACGCGTTGATCTGCTCCACCACCGCCATGTCTTCAGCTTCGGTTAACGGACGAAACGGCGGCGAATACGCCCCGGCAATCTGCAGACCCGGAAACTGCGCCAGCAAGCGCTGCTGCAACAGTTCCAGCGTCTCGGGTGCGCCGCCGTACAAAAACATGGACTGGCCTGACTCGGCAGCCCGCGCGCAATAGCGCCACATCAGATCCGGGCCATTGATGCGCGCTTGCTCTGCAAACCCCAGCTTGCGCAGCATCCACGCCACGGGTGCGCCATCGGGCGTGGCCATGTCGGCCTCATTCACCACCTGGCCAAACGCAGCGTCTTGCGAAGCCGTCACGACCGAATGCACATTGCAGATGCACACATAGCGGCTTTCATGCGCACCACCCCAGGCAGCAATGCGCGACAAAGCATCTTCCCAAGTTACAGCGTCAATGGGCGTACCGATGACAGACGCCGTCGTACGCTTGAATTGCAGCGCTTGTAGCGAATGGCGATGATGCATCTCGTTATGCATCATGCCCATTTACCTTTCGGCGGCATTGCCAGGCATCGCTCAATGCCATCGGCGAAACGATTCACCATGTTGTCCAGGGTAAAACTTCGCGCATCCAACAGTGCGGCCTGCTTCAGGGCTGCCAATCGGTCTTTGTCACGCAGTAATTCAATTACCGCATTGGCATACGCATCGGCACCACCATTCACCACCAGTCCATTCACTCCGTTGCGAAGGTACGCAATCTCTGGACTGTGCCGCGCTGCTGCAGTTGTGATCATGGGCACACCGGCACAAAAAGAATCCAGCACATGCAACCCGACAAGGCCTGGGTTCAGCACCAGATCGGCTACGCGGAAGTAAACAGCCTTTGCACGCCCCTTTTGCACGCCAACACATTTCAACCAAGGGCGACTTGCTGCGGCAGATTGAATATCTTTGGCACTTGGGCCATCTCCAATCACCACCAACCTGAATCCAGGAATGACTTTATGTATCTGGTCGCCAGCGGTCACCAGCAGATCCAGCTTTTTATCGGGATAGAGCGAACCGCAAAACAGGCCGACTGGCGCGCCCTCCGTCACATCGAGTTCCACGCGCATCGCCCGCAATTGCGCATCCGTCACGCTGGCCAAGTCCCGCTCAAATGCCTCGTTATCGATGGCGTTATTCAGGCAGGTAATGCGTTGCGCCGGATAATCTGCCCGGCGCAAAATATCCACCGTCATCTCGGTATAAGCAAACCACCAGTCCACCCGCTTCAGCATCATCTGCTTCCATTTTTCGCGGAGCCCGGAAGGTGCATCGCTCTGAAAGTTGACGCCATGCCCCCAATAGGCCACCTTACGGCGCGACCACAACCGGCTGAACAACAGTGGATAGTTGGAGACGATGCGGTTTTCTTGCGTAATGACCACCAAATCAGCCACATCTACCACGGCAGGTGCTGGCTGCCAAACAATATCCCACGGCCCAAATTTGAAAAACCTGTTGCGTACCCTTTGTGCCCATGGCAAATCACCTTGATCTTGACGAACCAAATCGCGCGCTGGCGGTTGACCGTAGACAAGTTGCAGCGCAATACCACGTTGTTCACATGCCACCTTTAACAAGTCAAAAAATTTAGTGCGGTAGTGCGTCAGCCGCACTTGACAAATGACTGCAGATTTCATCGACCAAGCCTCGCAGGTGCTTCTTGTGCAGCGATGGCCTCTTGATAAATAGCCATCAACTGTTCATAATTTTTTTCTGGTGTGAATTCGGCTTGGTACTTGCGTTGTGCATTAGCGCCCATGCGCGCCATTTCAGCCGGGTTGGCTTGCGCCCAGCGCAGTTTGTTGGCCAAGTCGGTTGCATCACCGGGGTTAAAGAGCAAACCGGTTTCACCATCGGTCACCAGCTCGGCCATAGCACCCAAGCGGCTGGCGATCACTGGCAGGCCGCAAGCAAAGGCTTCAATAATGACCAAGCCGAAAGTCTCATACCAAATACTTGGCATCACCAATGCCAGCGCACGCTCCATTTCGCTGCGCACCGCGTCAGCGCTCAATGCCCCCAAGGGGAAAACGCCCGGTACGCCGTCCAGTATTGCTGACTGAGGCCCGGTCCCTGCCACGCGCAGCGCCAGCCCCACAACCACCAGTGCGGCGGCCTGTGCCAGCACAGTCAGGCCTTTTTCAGCCGACAAGCGCCCCACAAACAAAAAGCCTTGACGCACCTGTGCGGGTGCAGCCGAAGCGCCGCTGGGCCAGTCGACAAAGTTGGGTTTGACCATGATCTTGTCGGCAGGCAGACCACCGGCAATGAACTTGTCCCGGCAAAAGTCGTTCAGGGCGATGTAGCGAGTTACCTTGTGCTGCCAAGTGCCCAATGCACGATGCAACGTGGTCATGCCCGCCAGCACCGTGCTTTGCAATTTCGAATCACGGTAACAACCGCGTACCGCGCCGCGCCAGGGTAATTTACCAAGGCAATCCTCACACACCTTGCCTTCGCGCAGCAACATGGCTTGTGGGCACAGCAGGCGAAAGTTATGCAGGGTTTGCACCACCGGCACACCCGCCCGCGCTGCGGCCCAGTACAGCGAAGGGGAAATCAAAGGGAAAGTGTTATGGCTGTGAATAACATCGGGGCGAAACTCGACAATCAAATCCTCAATATCAGAAGCCGTGCGACGGGACCAAAAAGTATTTAATGCCACGCCAGCCCGGCTGCCACCAAAAATCTCATCGTTGTGACGACGGTATTCAAGCACTGTATTGCCACGTTGGCGCAGCAATGCAATTTCGGCCTCAACCACAGAATCTTCACCACCGCGATGTTGGTAGGCGTTGTGGGCGAATAAGACACGCAATTCGGAATCTTTACTATCGAAGGTCATAACAAAGACAAGCGCGATCGGCAACGTGCGTCAAAACTCTTCTGGATGAAAAGGCTTTGAGTTGGGTTTGGAGGCGACGGGCGGCGGCAAGAAAAGTCAATTTAATCTTCGCCATTTTAGATAGCCTTCAATTCGGCCAATAGTAATTTGCAAAGCAATAGCAAGCGGTTGGCGTTGCGAACTTCTAATCAACGCTTTCAAAACGGGACTCAAAGCACCTCGAATGACGACCCAAAGCGGAAAAGCATGTTTTGCGTAAAGCGCACCAGTTCCACGCGCACGTCCACGAATGTTTTTGAGTGCTTTTTCATTTATTTCTATTTCTTTATGAAAAGGATGATGGACTCGAACACTTGGAGCCATGACACCAACCTTGCCTGCACGAGAAATTGAAAACCACAAGTCGGTATCCTCCCCCCCGCCAAACCAACACCCAAGACCAAGCCTCGGATCAAAACCACCAATTTCTCGAACAATCTGCGTTCTATAAAACTGCGTAATCATGCTTGCACCAGGCCCACGAAAGTCCACTTGATCTTGCCAATACAACTGACGCTTTGTACCAGAATCACCTCGTTCCATCCAACGGGCAATGATCGCATCAATATTTTCATCGTCAAACTCACGAATGACATTTTCAACCGTATCAGGCTCATACCAGCAATCATCATCAGGGAATCCAACCAAACCACCAGTAGCGGAATTTAACCCCAGCGTTCTTGCCTGAAATTGACTAGGCATATCCAATTTAAGATGTCGAAGACTTAAACCAAACTGTTGCGCATCTAACACAATACGCGTCAAATAATTTATAGGGTTTTGATCAACAAGAATCACCTCAAAATCCTGACAGCTCTGTTTATATAAAGACTCGAGCATGCGAACCAGCTCCTGCCTTCTGCCATATGTTGCAATAACGATTGATAGCTTAACCATAACTAACCAGCATACTTTACTTTCGATTTTCGATAAATATAGCGTGCTGCATGTTCAAGGCGCTTCAATATACCCCCCGTGCAATGATGCATTCGAACACGATAATCTTCCTCCAGAACCGGAAGTGGATTGGCCGTGGACAAACTTCCCGTGTGTCGGCGAAAGGCAGCGATAAATCGATTCACAAATAATGGTGAACTAATTTTAGAAAGACGCAACCATAAATCGTAATCCATTGCGTATTTGATAGACGAATCAAACCCGCCAGTCTGAATAAATAAGTCACGACGAATAAATGTTGCAGGATGCGGAATGAAATTTCCTTGCTCTAATCTCGAAAGTGAAAACGGGGGCATCAGCCATGTTGGTGAAATAAGTTGACCGTCTATATCTGATTGAATTCTTCCAAATAGCCAGCCACATTGTTGCTTTTCAAAAATATTAGCTATATCAGTTAAAACATGACCATCCAAGTAATAATCATCAGAATGCAGGTGCGCTATAACATCGCCAGTTGCCACGCGCACACCTTCATTCATTGCATGTGCAATACCCCCACCCACATCCCTAAGCAACATAACAGGACGATTGATTGAAGCAATTCGCTCAATAGTGCCATCCGTTGATCCACCATCCACGAATATGTATTCAATGTTTTGGTAGTCTTGTGAGAGCACCGACTTGATGGATTGTTCCAAAAAAGGCTTACTATTCCATGTACAGGTAATAATGCTAATTTTCATTTCTAAAATTCACCAATTTTTTTACATTTACGCTTTTAATCGAACCAACTGCCAGCATCCCAAGCACCAGTAAAATTCCAAAATCATTAGACATTGCCACCCCTAATCGGAAAGGAACCTCAGAAAATCCGCGCAACATTAAAAATAACAATAACCATGTAAACGCATGGCCTATACGATTCTGTAAATTCGCCACTTTTACCATGGTGAATAAAAAATAAATTAGCGCAACAAATCCAGCAACGCCGGACAATGACAATGTATCCAAAACTTGATTGTGCGCATTGGAAGCAATGCCTAAATATCCGTACTTTTCCGAAAATCTATTAGACCAAACGTTGGCACCACCGCCAAACCAAGGGGCTGCAGCAAATTCAAGCATAGAAATTGTCCAAATATCTCCACGCCCAGTTAAATATTGATTTAAAGTCAATATTTTTCCAAATAAAAGTATTATTGAGTTAATAATAATAATAGCAACTAAAATGATTGACAGCAACCACCTTTGTCGACCGGATTTATTTGCCAAATCACTTATATAAACAAACTGATACAAAAAAATCGCACCAAAACATGAATACAATGTCGTTTTCGATTGTGATGCTACCACACTGAATAATACAACTGAATAAGCGGCAAGTTGAATGTTTCTATTTTTATACGGGAAAAAAAATAGCAACACCCCAAATAGAACCATCAGCGGTCCTAAATTGTTGGCATGAGTGGATAAACCCCAATATCTATAATCAAAATAGATAGCATTGGAATATTCAACCTGCTTCACGATAGCTGGCGATAATTCCAAGAAAAAAATTCCTGCAACACTTAAAATCAATAAAACTAATTTAAGTAGCCTTATCTGACAAAGTATCTTTTCGTGCCTAGCAATCACAACGGCAGAAAATATTACGAGCGTATATAAATCTTGAAATTTGAAATTACTTCCAAACGATAAACCTAACGAGATTTTCTGTGTGAACCAAAATATAAAAAAGGCTCCCACGACAGTTATGCTGGATATCAGCTTTGCGTCCTTTCGAATTCGTCGTCCCAATGTATTAAAAATTATTGCTAATGATAAAAAAATAGCTACGAATGTGCCCACCTGCAGGGTTGAAATTTCTAATGGCGATGAAACTTTATTGAGTGCAGCTAAGGTGCCATACAACGATGCATCGCGTGATGAAAAAACCACGCTTAGTGAAATAAATAAAAATATTGTCGCAATCACTAAGCCGACGTACGGCCTCTTGCAAGGTAAATAAATTTTATTCATTTCATAAATACGATTAACTGATTTTTAACGAAAACATGTTGTGTTATATTACTGATTTAATTAGTTTACTGAAAGACTTTTTGCACACTGAATGATTCCATATTGGAAATCCCATTAAACTCACCCACCCAATAGCAGTAAGCGCAATTTTAATTGGTAGAATAAAAGAACTTACACCGTAATAAAGCGACAACCCGCTTACGATTGTCACAATAGACATCAGTAGTAATATCAGTGTGTCCTTCGGTAACAAGGCACTGTATTTAATATGGTAATCATGATGAAAGGCGACCAGAGCAACCATGCCTGATAAGCCGAATGCAATCACCCATGCGATTACCACACCCAACCCGCCCAGCAACATGCCGAGCAGTCCGCCAAGAACGATGCTTAATACCGCCGTTAGCACATGCACATAGGTATTCCATTTAAGCTTCCCAATTCCCATATAAATGAAATATGCGGGGTTGATTAACAAATTGACGGACACACCTGTCAACAACATTGCTGAGATCAGCATAAATTGCGGCTGATAACTACCAAGCCATAATTCAGAGATGTAAGGAAGCATTGTGTAGATCGGCATCCAGCACACAATCACCACAAAAAATACAGCGGAAAAAGATTTAAGATAAATTTCAGGAATTTGTTTTGGGGCAGTTTCAATCAGATTCGCCGAATGTGGAATCAAACTTTGCATCGGCGCAACAAGCATCGCTCGCAATTGCATCACGAGCTTGTTGGACATTTCATAAAATCCCACAAACGACAAACCGCCAAATTGCCCCATGAGCATTTTGATTAATGGGTCACCCAGCATGACAAGAAGGGTGATGAGCTGAAAGCGCATGCCATACCCTACCAGTTCTTTGAATGACTTTTTATCCCATAATGCGTTAAGGATGGGGAAGCACGAGATTTCTTTTTTGAGCGCAACAAAAACCAATATTAGATTTACAGTTACCCCAATCAACTGCCCATAGATTGCACCAATCAGGTTGTAATCCTTTATAAAAAAATAGGCGGCGCCTACATAAACAGTATTCGCAACGATTAGGAAGTAATGACGTAGGTAAGCCTTTTGAATGCCGTCCAAGGCAGCTTGCATTAAGCCAAGGATGATAGACAGCCAAAACACCAACATGCAAAATGGTAATAATTGATCAGCAAGCTCTCTACCTTCGCCCGGCATGTATATCGAAAGTATCCATTTAAATAATGGGTACCCAATGAGCAGGATGACCAGCAATATGCCACCAACGGTAATGATTGCAGTCTGTGCAATTTTCGCAGCATTGATGTTGTTAGCAAGTGAATGATACTTGGCTACATATTTCACAACGCTTCCAGTGATACCCATTTCGCCAATTCGGGAAATGGCGGTTATCGCAATCAATATTGAATAAACACCAATTTGACTAGGACCTGCAGTTAAAAATAAATAGCGATATAACCAAAATATCAGGACGGCAGAAATCAATACTTGGATGAAGCCCATTCCCGCATTTTTTAGCAAATTCATAAATCGGCCAACCGCGTTGCAAATTTCTTAATTGATGCATTCCAGTTCAGCCGCTGTTCAAAATCGATGCGTGCATTTCGTGCAGCTATGCCATAAGCCTCCTCACTCGAAAATACACGTTCAATTACAACTGCGAACTCAAAGGGGGTTGAGCCAAGTGGTAGTGCAAACCCATTCTCGCCATTTATGACCGCTGTTGTTACCCCGCCTACCGCATGAGCAATGGATGGCATGCCATACGCAGAGGCTTCGGCATAAACCATACCGAAGCACTCAGAGATGCTGGGCACAAACAGGAAGTGAGATTGCAACATAAGTGCCTCAATTTGCTTACGGCCTTCCGCATTGGATTTCGAAATGAAGCCGTGCTTGCACACATAATCCGGGATCGTGCCGATGGGTTCGCACCCTACAATATCAACTCCAACATCAACGCCACGTCGGCGAAGTTCTTCTGCTGTTTTTATAACAATGTCGCCACCTTTTCTAAACCACTCGACACCGATAAACAATAGATTGCATTTCGTTCGTGATCGCAAGGAAATCGCGGCTTCGATTTGTTCGGTCGTTGGCATCACTTCAAAATTTGCACCAAATGGAATTACTGCAACTTTATCGGGGGATGCTCCATAGAAATCACAGGCACTTTTGGCTGCCCACTCTGAGCAATACAAGGCCAATGCTGATGTGTTGATTGCTTTATTCTCAATCATATTGGCATTGGCAATTGTTACCTTGGCAAACTTAGACCATTTGCCGGGATAAAATCCGACCATCGAGGCGAATGTGGCATCACACCAAATTATTTTTGGAATTTTGGTGTTCAGATATGCGACGGGCATTGTTCCTGGCGACAAGACAAAATCGAAGCTGCCTTTTGATAATTTATTTTCGATTTGCTTAGCAAAATATTTAGCGACAAATGGCTGACGATTCTCATCAAAATACACACCGAACAATCCATAAATTTTGCGAACCAGCTTGTAAATAATATGGAACGGCACCTTAAGCGATCCAATGTGAACCACTTCAAAGCCTGCCTTTTCTAGCGCCTTTGCCATGAAAAATGGTGTACCAGACCAACTGTGTACATTCTTGGTATCAAAGAGCGAAACGAAAGCAATACGCATTTAATTAATATTGTCAGGACAATTCGAGGCAACAAAACTTTTCTGTTATCCCGTGAATGGCTTAGGGTTCTTCAATGACTACAGATATTTAGCACGAAGTGGTGCTTTGTCAGATGCCACCCCGAGCAAATCGGGCAAACTGTTTCGCCCTACGCCAACATAGCTGATGGTCGATTCTTTCAGCATGTGCGGCTCATACAAGTTGCGTCCATCAAAGATCACCGGCGCTTTCATCGCAGCCTTCAACGCAGTCCAGTTCGGGCTGCGGTAGGCCTTCCACTCGGTCACGATGATCAACGCATCTGCGCCCTGCACGGCTGCCATGGGTTTGTCAGCAAACTGCAGGTTTGCCAATAAGGCGGGCGCATCGGCCAGGTCCAGCGCGAGCACGCGGCGGGCTTCTTGTGTGGCAACGGGGTCGTGCGCCACGATGCGCGCACCGGCGCGCAGCAGCGCGCTGATGACCACACGGCTGGGCGCATCGCGCATATCGTCGGTATCGGGCTTGAAGGCCAGGCCCCACAGGGCGAAGGTCTTGCCGGTCAGGTCGCGGCCGTAGCGGGCAAACACCTTGTTGGCCAACACCTGTTTCTGGTCATGGTTCACAGCCTCTACGGCTTCGAGCATGCGCAGGGTCTGGCCGTGCTCGCGCCCTGTGCGGATCAGGGCCTGCACGTCTTTGGGGAAGCAGCTGCCGCCGTAGCCGGTGCCGGCATACAAAAAGCTGTAGCCAATGCGCGGGTCCGAGCCTATGCCCTGGCGCACCAGTTCGATGTCAACCCCCACCTGATCGGCCAGGTTGGCCAGCTCGTTCATGAAGCTGATGCGCGTGGCCAGCATGGCGTTGGCGGCGTATTTGGTGAACTCGGCGCTTTTCACGTCCATGACGCGGGTGCGCTCGTGGTTGCGGTTGAAAGGGGCGTAGAGTTGGCGCAAGGTGGCCAGGGCTTGCTGACCGGCGGGGGTGTTGTCCACGCCCAGTACGATGCGGTCGGGGCGGGTGAAGTCTTCTACGGCGGCGCCTTCTTTCAGAAATTCGGGGTTGCTGGCCACCGAAAAGGCCGTGTCTTTTGAGTCTTGCAAGCCGCGCAGTGCCAGTGCTTCGCGGATGGCGGCGCTGACCTTGTCGGCGGTGCCCACGGGCACGGTGGATTTGTCAACCACCACCTTGGGCTCGGTCATGTGGCAGCCAATGTTGCGGGCGGCGGCCAGCACGTATTGCAGGTCGGCGCTGCCGTCTTCGTCGGGCGGGGTGCCCACGGCGATGAACTGCACGCTGCCGTGGGCCACGCTGGCGGCCACGTCGGTGCTGAAGGTGAGGCGGCCGGCTTCTACGTTGCGCTCTATCACTTCTTTCAGGCCGGGCTCGTAGATGGGCACGCCGCCGTTGTTGAGCAGGTCAATTTTCTTTTGATCTACGTCGAGGCAAAACACATGGTTGCCCAGGTCTGCCAGGCAGGCGCCGGTGACCAGGCCTACGTAGCCGGTGCCGATGATGGTGATGTTCATGACTCTATTCCACGCTCACGTTCACGCGGTAGCCGTTGGCCTTGAGCAGTGCATGCTGCTGGGCCTGGGCCAGGTCGTGGGCCACCATTTCCTTGCACATCTCTTGCACGGTGATCTCTGGCACCCAGCCCAGCTTTTGCTTGGCCTTGGTGGGGTCGCCCAGCAGGGTTTCGACTTCGGCGGGGCGAAAATAGCGGGGGTCGATCTTCACGATGGGCTTGCCGTTCCAGTAGCCCACTTCGTTCACGCCCTGCCCTTCCCAGCGCAGTGGCATACCCAGCTCGGCGGCGGTCCATTCGATGAACTGGCGCACGCTGTATTGCACGCCGGTGGCAATCACAAAGTCTTCGGGCTGGTCTTGCTGCAGCATCAGCCACTGCATGCGCACGTAGTCTTTGGCGTGGCCCCAGTCGCGCAGGGCGTCGATGTTGCCCATGTACAGGCAGTCTTCCAGGCCCTGGCTAATGTTGGCCAGGCCGCGGGTGATCTTGCGGGTGACAAAGGTTTCGCCCCGGCGCGGGCTTTCGTGGTTGAACAGGATGCCGTTGCAGGCATACATGCCGTAGGCCTCGCGGTAGTTCACGGTGATCCAGTAGGCGTAGAGCTTGGCCACGGCGTAGGGGCTGCGCGGGTAGAAGGGCGTGGTTTCTTTTTGCGGGGTTTCTTGCACCAGGCCATACAGTTCGCTGGTACTGGCCTGGTAGAAGCGGGTTTTCTTCTCCAGCCCCAGGATGCGGATGGCTTCGAGGATGCGCAGCGTGCCCATGCCATCTACATCCGCCGTGTATTCGGGGCTCTCAAAGCTCACGGCCACATGGCTTTGCGCGCCCAGGTTGTAGATTTCGTCGGGCTGGGTTTGCTGGATGATGCGCACCAGGTTGCTGGTGTCGCTCAGGTCGCCGTAGTGCAGCTTGAAGCGGGCGTTTTCAATGTGCGGGTCCTGGTAGATGTGGTCCACACGGGCTGTGTTGAAGCTCGATGCCCGGCGCTTGATGCCGTGCACGGTGTAGCCTTTTTCCAGCAAGAATTCGGCCAGGTAGCTGCCGTCCTGGCCGGTGATGCCGGTGATGAGGGCGACTTTGGGGGCGGACTGGGGGGGGATGTTGTGGTTGCTCATGCGGGGTTTTTCAAAAAATCCTGGTAGGCCTGTGCCAGGCCGTCTTTAAGGGCGACTTGGGCCTGCCAGCCCAATGATTGCAGTCGGCTGCTGTCCATCAGCTTGCGCGGCGCGCCGTCGGGTTTGCTGGTGTCAAAGCCGATCTCGCCCTGGTAGCCCACCGTGTGCCCCACGGCGTGCGCCAGCTCGGCAATGGTGATGTCTTGCCCGCAGCCCACGTTGATGTGGCTTTGCATGGGGCTGGTGTGCTGGTCGTAGGTGGCCTTGGGCAGGTTCATCACATGCACGCTGGCGGCGGCCATGTCGTCCACATACAAGAACTCGCGGCGCGGGGTGCCGGTGCCCCAGATGGTGACCTGGGGCGCCTGGCTGGCCTTGGCTTCATGAAAACGGCGGATCAGCGCGGGGATGACGTGGCTGTTTTCGGGGTGGTAGTTGTCGCCCGGGCCATACAGGTTGGTGGGCATGACGCTGCGGTAGTCCACGCCGTGGCTGGCGCCAAACTGGCGGTTGTAGCTTTCGCACAGCTTGATGCCGGCGATCTTGGCGATGGCATAGGGCTCGTTGGTGGGCTCCAGCGGGCCGGTGAGCAGCGCGTTTTCTGCCATGGGCTGAGGCGCCTGGCGGGGGTAGATGCAGCTGGAGCCCAGAAACAGCAGTTTTTGCACGCCGTTCTGAAAGGCGGCCTCGATCACGTTGGCCTGCATCATCAGGTTTTGGTAGATGAAGTCGGCCGGGTAGGTGTTGTTGGCGTGGATGCCGCCCACCTTGGCGGCGGCCAGGTAGACCTGGGTGGGCTTTTCGGTGGCAAAAAACGC
>LNAP01001534.1_pt1 | contig 24254 bp, 24 predicted proteins | sample 602601 | NCBI WGS metagenome assembly LNAP01 (sample SAMN02440304, study PRJNA202911) | soil metagenome | biome: Subtropical and temperate rainforests or woodlands; isolation source: soil samples (1 kg each in a 20% v/v slurry with milli Q water) were... ...
GAAAACCTGCGCATGGGCCTGGCCTACAAAAGTGGTTCCACCCCCGTGCCGCCGCATCTGTATGAACTGTTCCCCGTGCTCCAAAAAATGCTCAAGCGCCGGGGCGGTGACCTGTCCGGCGGCCAACAGCAGCAGCTGGCCATCGCCCGCGCCTTGGCCCCCGGCCCGCGTTTGCTGATCCTGGACGAGCCCACCGAAGGCATCCAGCCCAGCATCATCAAGGACATCGGCCGCGTGATCCGCATGCTGGCGGACCAGGGTGAGATGGCGATCCTGCTGTGCGAGCAGTACTACGACTTTGCGCAGGAGCTGGCCGACGAGTACTTGGTGATGGAGCGCGGCGAGGTCATAGCGCGCGGCCCGGGTAGCGAGATGGAAGCCAAGGGCATTCGCAACCTCGTGGCGATCTGAAGGCTCAGAGGCGTTGCGCTGCAGCGGTGGCAAGGGCCGGACTGCGCCAGCGCGACACACTCTCCATGATCAGCACCGTGCACACCATCCAGGTGCCGCCCAGCAGCCAGCCTGCCAGCACGTCGCTGGCGTAGTGCACCTGCAGCACCACGCGGCTCCAGCCGGTGGTGAAGATCAGCGCACCGGCCAGCATCACCGCAGGCCGGTGCCATGCACGGGGTAGCAGCCGCGTGACCAGGTAGGCCAGCATGGCGTAGGCCACCATCGATGCGCTGCTGTGCCCGCTGGGAAAGCTGTAGCCGCTGGCCTCCGCAATGCCATGCGTGTGCTCGGGCCGCACGCGCTCGAACAGATTCTTCAGCACCTTGGTCAGCGCGCCGTTGCCCGCCATGGCCACCAGCCAGCCGGTGGCCAGCAGGCGGTGCCGGCGCAGCCATAGCGCGGCAGCCACACCTAGCGCCACGGCGGTCAGCACCCAGGTGTCGCCCAGGTGGGTGAGGGTGGCAAACCACTGCAGCACGGCGGCCGATGCCTGTGCTTGCAGGCTGGCGGCCAGTGCGTCGTCCAGTGCGCCCCAGTACCCTTGGGCGCTTCCGCTTTCGGCCAGCTCTGCCAGGGTGGCACCCGCCAGCACCAGCGTGCAGGCCGAGGCCGCCATGGCCGCCACCAATACCCAGCGGGCCTGGGGCGGAAACACGCGGCCCAGCGGCGCGCCCACATGCTGCCGCAGGCTGCGCAAGCCCGTCAACGCAGCGCTGCCCAGCAGGGCAAAAGCCACTGCGCCAGTCATCCACCAGCCCAAGGGGTGCTGCGCCAGCAGGGCTCCTATGTCGTTGGCCGCCAGGGCGCTGGAGGTCGTGGTCATGGAGATCGCGGGTCCTTTCTCTTTTGCTGCACCCGCAACGTGCAGGGGCTCAGTGACAGAAGCCGGGGTTGTACTGAAGTTCCCAGCATCCCGCCGTGTGGTGGGTGTATTGGGCCTGTGAACCTGCCCACAGCGCGGCTGTCGGCGCTGGCTGACAGGCGCAAGGGGTGGTTACCGGCTGCGCCGCGCGTGATGGCTTGTCACCATGGAGTGCCCTGCAGTCCGTACGGGCTTGCCGGTGGTGGGGTGGCTTGTGGGCCTGCCTGGCCGCTGCGATTTGTTATGCGCGCTGTGGGGTTGCTCTTGTTTGTTGCAGAGTTTTTGCATGACACCTTCGGAACACAACCTTCCCCCCCAGCCCCGTGGCCCCATCCACCTGGTGGTGCCCCGGCGGCCCGGTGCCGACCTGGACCTGCTGCGCGCCAAGCTGGAGGGCGTGCCCGCCTTGCAGACGCACGATGTGGTCTGGCATGTGCCCGACCGCCGTGCGGACATCGTGCAGCTGGCCGAGCGTGCTGCCCAGGCCGCGCAGGATGACGGCGGGCTGTTGGTGGCCGCCGGGGGCGACGGCACCATCAACGCCGTCGCGTCGGCCGCGCTGCGCGCCGGGGTACCACTTGGGGTGGTGCCCATGGGCACCTTCAACTATTTCAGCCGCGAGCACGGGCTGGCGCTGGACCCGGAAGCCGCCGTGCAGGACCTGCTGCACGCCCTGCATGCGGGCGACCTGCGGCCGGTGCAGGTGGGGTTTGTGAACCGCCGCATGTTTGTGGTCAACGCCAGCGTGGGCCTGTACCCCAAGATGCTGGCCGACCGCGAGGTGGCATCGCGCCGCTTTGGCCGCAAGCGCTGGGTGGCCGTGGTGGCGGCGGTGTGGAGCCTGTTCCGCCCCGCGTCGGGCCGCCGCTGGCGCGTGGTGATGAAGACGCACCAGGGCGCCGAGGCGCAGCAGGAAGAGCACCTGGTCACCACCCTGTTTGTAGGCAACAACCCCTTGCAGCTGGACCGCATGGGCCTGCCGCAAGCGCAGAAAGTGGCCGATGGTGGGCACCTGGCCGTGGTCATGCTCAAGCCGCAAGGGCGCTGGGCCATCGCCCGCACGGTGTGGAATGCCGCCACCGGCCAGCTCGACAAGGACAACGCGGTGGTCAGCATGGCTTGTACCGAGCTGTCCGTCGCACCCTCCAGCTGGCGGCCACCGCAGGTCAAGGTGGCGTTTGACGGCGAGCGGGAATGGATGGCGCCACCCCTGCATTTCCGCATCAGTGCGAGGCCACTGTGGCTGGTGGCGCCGAGTCAACTTGTGCGTGACGGTGCATCGCAGACCCCACCGCTTGAAGAAGCCCCTGCTTTCGTCCCTGCCGACACGCTCGCGCCGGGCGCCACCCCCGCACCCGGCCTGCTGCCTGCTTGATGGGGTGACCCTTGCGCCTGCCTACCCCGCGCCACCCCCTGCCATGACGGTTCTGATGCACCTGTCCGACCTGCACTTCGGTGCGCACGACCCGGTGGTGTGCGCCGCTGTGCAGCGGCTGGCGCAACGGCTGGGCGTGGCGATGGTGGTGGTGTCGGGCGACCTCACGCAGCGCGCCACGGCCGAGCAGTTTGAGCAGGCCGCGCGGTTTGTGCAGGGCCTGCATGCGCGCAGCAATCTGGTGCTGGCGGGCAACCACGACCTGCCCCTGTTCGCGTGGTGGATGCGCTGGGGCCGGTCGTACGAGCGGTTCTCGGAGCAGTTCGGCATGGACCAGGAGCCCGTGCGGCAGATGGGTGCGTTCTACGTGGTGGGCGTGAACACTACACGCGCCTGGCGGCACGAGCGCGGCAGCCTGTCGTCCGCGCAGATCGAGCATGTGGCGCTGCTGCTGGCGCGGGCGCCCCCTGGCGCATGGCGGATCGTGGCCAGCCACCACCCCCTGGTGGCCCGCGACGCCGAGGACCGCGACCACCGCCCCCACCGCGCGGACGAAGCCGTTGAGCGCTGGCGTATTGCCGGCGCGCAAATGCTGCTGTCCGGCCACGTGCATCAGCCCCGCCTGCTGCAGCCCTTGCCCGGGCTGTGGGCCAGCAGCGCAGGCACTGCGGTGTCGCACCGCCTGCGGCACGGCAGCCCCAACAGCCTGGTGGTGCTCAGCACCGAGGCATCGGGCGCCGCACTGGACGGCCAGGCAAGGGTGGCGGCCCGCTGGGACTATGACGGTGCGGTGGGCGAGTTTGTGTGTGTGGACCGGGTGAGCGCCGGGTGAAGGTTGAAAATCCGCCGAATGCTACTTAATTGGTAGCTATCAGCGCATGTGGTTCTAGCGCTTGAAGCCAAAAACACCCCAAATCACCCTCTGACAGTACTGGGACGCTGCTCGCGTTCTCCACACATCAGTTTTTTGATGGTGAGTAGTTGCCATGGCGCTCACTGTTGCTGCTTTGCCCGGAGTGTTTTCACCGGTTGACCAGCCGTGGGGCGGCGCCTATTCTGGGTGGCGAAGGGCAGGCATTGCCTCTTGAACAGGTTATTACCCCCACCCACAAAAGCCCGGCCGCTCCACGCCCCTGACCTCCATGCACAAAGAATTCCACCACGACGCCGTGCGCCGTCTGCAGGCGCTGATCGAACGCGAAACCGGCAAGCCCCTGGGCGAGGCGGCCCAGGCCGAGATGGCAGACATCCTGCACGGCATGGAGAACCCCGAGGGCGCAGCTGCCAACGGCCTGGAGGTAGCGCCGCGCGAGGTGACCATCTTGCTGGCCGACCTGCGCGGGTTCACGGCGCTGTCGGGCTCACAGCCTGCGTCAGTGGTCATTGCGGCGCTCAACCGCTGCCTGGCACGGCTGTCGGAGGTGGTGTTCAAGTACCAGGGCACCATCGACAAGTTCATGGGTGACTCGATCATGGTGCTGTTTGGTGCGCCGGTGGCCCGCGATGACGATGTGGACCGCGCGCTGCTGTGTGCGGTGGAGATGCAGATCGCCATGCGCGAGCTGAACCTTGCCCACCTGACCGAGCGCCTGCCCGAGGTGTTTCTGGGCATCGGCGTGAACACAGGCACCGTGATGGCCGGACGCTTTGGATCCGACGTGTATTCCGAATACACCGTGATCGGCGAGGCGGTGAACCTGGCCTCCCGCATCGAGGCGCTGAGCCTGCGCGGCCAGGTGCTCATCAGCGACTCCACCTACCAGCGCTGCTGGGGGCTGGTATCGGCGTCAGCGCCCATGCAGGTGTTCGTCAAGGGGCGCACGCAGCCGGTGAGCCTGCGCGAGCTGATCGCCATTCCGTCGCACAAGCTCAAGGTGCCCCGCCAGGAGTTCCGCCGCAGCCACCGCGTGGACGCGCGCCTGCCCTGCCTGTGCCAGCGCATGCAGGACAAGATCGTGGTGCCCCACATCGTGCACGGGGCCATCCGCGACATTGGCTACCACGGCCTGCTGGTCGAGCTGATCGAGCCACTGGAACCCCATAGCGAGATCAAGCTGGAGTTCGAGCTGCCGCTGGTGGACTACCGCGTGGCCGATGTGTATGCCCGCGTCGTCACCCTCAAGCAAGAGGGCGACGAATGGGTGGCCGGGCTGGAGTTCACATCCATCAGCGCCGAGTGCCGCGCCAAGGTACAGATGTTTGTGCAGCTGCTGGTGGCGCACTGACGCGCGCGCACACCGCACCGCTGGCCGTTCAGCATCCCAGCAGGCTGGCCAGATCGGTCAGGTCCTGGGCGTGCAGGTCATTGCCCGGCTGCGGCGACACATCCTTGGGCTGAGCCACGCCAAACTCGTGCGGCCGTTCTATGTAAGCCGTGCGCAGGCCGCAGCCCCGCGCAGCGGCCAGGTCGTCGTGGTGGGCCGCCACCAGCGCCACTTGCTGCGGTGGCAGGTCAAACACCCGCGCCACGCCCAGGTAGGTGTCGGGGTGGGGCTTGTAGGCATTGAACACCTCGGCGCTCAGCACACAGTCCCAGGGTAGCCCGGCGCGCTTGGCCATGTCGGTCAGCAGGCCGATATTGCCGTTCGACAGCGTGGTGATCGTGTAGCGCTGCTTGAGCCGCGTCAGGCCCTGCACGCTGTCGGGCCAGGCATGGAGCCGGTGCCACACGCGGTTGAGGTGCTGGCGCTCGGCCTCGCCCAGGTGGCTCAGCCCAAAGCGCGGAAGGATCTCGTCCAGGATCTGCCGGTGCAGGGCATCGATCAGCGTCCAGCCCTGTTCGCCGCGCATCACCCGCGCCATGGCGGGCTGGTAGCCCGCGCGCCACGCCAGTGCAAACGCATCGGCATCTACCTGGGGATAGAGTGCCCGCACCTCGCGCGCAATGCTGCCGTGCCAGTCCACCACGGTGCCAAAGATGTCGAAGGCCAGCACCTGCACCTGGGCAAAGGGATGGTCGGCAGGCAGGGCAGTGGGATTGGTGGATGGGAGGGTGTTCATGCGCCCATCGTAGAGGCGGCGGCCAGCCCTCGTCCCCACTGCGGCATTGCCGCCACACTGCGCACAAAGGGCTGGAGTGCTGCCCGCAGCTTGCGCTACATTGGCTGCGGGCTGGCCTTTCTGCCAGCCACGTCGCTCGGACGGTTCCGGGCGCTTACGTGAAAGTCACACCGCATGTCTGCATCGCAGGGCAAGCGCCGTTTTGCGCGCATCGATCGCCTCCCTCCCTACGTCTTCAACATCACGGCCGAGCTCAAGCTCGCCGCCCGCCGCCGGGGCGAAGACATCATCGACATGAGCATGGGCAACCCCGACGGGGCCACGCCGCCGCACATCGTCGCCAAGCTCACCGAAGTGGCCCAGCGGCCCGACACCCACGGCTACAGCGCCAGCAAAGGTATCCCGCGCCTGCGCCGCGCCATCAGCCACTGGTACAAAGACCGCTACGCGGTGGACATCAACCCCGACACCGAGGCCATCGTCACCATCGGCTCCAAGGAGGGCCTGGCCCACCTGATGCTGGCCACGCTGGACCGGGGCGACACCGTGCTCGTGCCCGACCCGAGCTACCCCATCCACATCTACGGAGCGGTGATTGCCGGTGCCGACATCCGCAGCGTGCCCGTGGCGCCCGATGTGGACTTTTTTGCCGAGCTGGAAAAGGCCATCCGCGGCAGCTACCCCAAGCCCAAGATGATGATCTTTGGCTTCCCGAGTAATCCCACGGCGCAGTGCGTGGACCTGAGTTTCTTCGAGCGCGTCATCGCCCTGGCCAAGAAGCACGACATCCTGGTGGTGCACGACCTGGCCTATGCCGACATCGTGTACGACGGCTACCGCGCCCCCAGCATCATGGAAGTGCCCGGCGCCAAGGACGTGGCGGTGGAGTTCTTCACACTCAGCAAAAGCTACAACATGGCCGGCTGGCGCGTGGGCTTCATGGTGGGCAACCCCGACCTGGTGGCCGCGCTGGCGCGCATCAAGAGCTACCACGACTACGGCACCTTCACGCCCCTGCAGGTGGCCGCCATCGCTGCGCTGGAGGGTGACCAGCAGTGCGTGAAAGACATCGCCGCCCAGTACCAGCGCCGCCGCGACGTGCTCTACAAGGGCCTCACCGAAGCCGGCTGGGCCGTGGACTGCCCCAAGGCCAGCATGTACATCTGGGCCCGCATCCCCGAGCCGTATCGTGCGCTGGGCTCGCTGGAGTTTGCACGGCAACTGCTGGACAAGGCCAAGGTGTGTGTGTCGCCGGGCATTGGTTTTGGCGACCAAGGGGATGAGTACGTGCGCTTTGCGCTCATCGAGAATGAGGCGCGGATTCGGCAGGCGGTGCGGGGGATTCGGGGGATGTTCAAGGCGGATGGGTTGGTGAATATGACTGGGACTGCCTAAGGAAGACAAAGCTACCTAGAACCCATCGACAAGGCTGAACGCGTGGCGACTTGGCTGTCGCCGTTGCGGAAAAAATGATCTTGTCGTTTCACGCTTTTCTACCCGAATGCTAGACATTGTTTTGGCACCACTTGTGGTGCCAAAAACTGGATTAGACCTTGGAATTTAGACGTTCTTCGATAGCGTCATTCAGCTCTGAGAGCCTAGAAACCACTGTGGTGCGCTGCGCCAAGACTTGCGCGCGAATATGAGGGGCCATGAAGCGATCAGCTCTGAAAACATCGACATATGGCGCATACAAAGCATGCATGCAGTCGGGAAATTGGCTGTCACTTGGCTGCTCTTTTCTACTCCCTCCAATGTTTTCCTAAAGTGAATTCATCAAAGATCTGACCACAGTGTTTAAGCCGGGGCAGAAGGTAGCAATATCTTTGGCACTGATCTGATTACTCCAGGAGCCTGCCGTTTTTTCGCATATTTGCTTGGCAACATTCAATGCCATCGCATCCACTCGTCTTTCCCATTCCACCCTCTGAGCAACCGGGGAGGAATGCTCATAGTCATCGCTCAGGCCGAGGTCGCGAAGTTTGTTTTGGAACTCAGAGAAAAGAGCAACTAGTTCGCGCGCTTGATTGCCAAGTTCCCGTCCTGGCTTGCGCACGGACTCGGTAATTGGCTCAGCAAGTTTTGGGGTCGAAGCGAACCAGCGCATGAGCCAAGAAGGATCACGAACAGAGTCCTCCAACGCGGCGGTAGCTTGAATTCTGTTGGCTTTCCCTAAAACAAAGCGGCTGAATACTTCCGCATTTTCTGGTTTCATTGGGTACTTGGCCATGATTTCTCTCACGTAGGTGTTGCTAGCCTCCCTACCAATAGTGGCCATAAGCGCTGGACGTAGTTTTCCGCCTTTCAGTAGTTTTCGCTTTGCCTCACGCTCTTGCGCGCGAGTCCATGACATTTCAGTGCTCTGCTCCCGAAGTACTTCCAGTACTAACTCCTCCAACGGTGGCGGGTCATCAAATTCGATTTTTGGAAACCAGTCACCATTTGGGCTTCGGGCGCTCACAGGCCGTTGGTCTCGACTGCATAGAGCTTTCACCTCGGCATCCAGCAATTCGGCCAATTCCATGAGTGCATTCTTTCCACACAATGCAGAAAGTAGATCGCCCCGCTCCACAGCATAGTGAACTGCCTGTGGGCCAGTAGGTGCGGCCTCGCACACCACAACACCGGAAAAAACAAAGTGCACCTCGCCGGACCTGCTCCAAGTAAGTAATTGACCCCTAAGACTCTCCATTTGGGGCGTAAGTTTGGAGCCCGATAGCACCGAATAGTCTTGACTGTCCAAATAGACCGTGATCATGCGTGTCTCCCATTTGATGCAGTGTTGAGGCAACGGGCACCGCATGTTTGGATGAATGATTTGGTGCAGCAAGAACGTATCAGTCCGAGTCAGGCCGCGCCTGGGACCGATTGTTCCGTTCGACTTCAATTGGTAAAGCGCCTACATCCTCAGCCTATTACTGCGAACTGCACTTCCCTACATCGCCCAAATCCTGGGCGCCTCCCCCTCCAACCCCCACAGCACCTCCCGCCAAGCCACCCGCACGGCCTTGAGCAGCTTCATCGCTGGCTCCACCTGCGGCGCCAGCACGCGCACCACCACCATGCGGTCATTGGGGCTAGTGGCACCTGCAGTGGCTTTGACCTGGGGGTGTTGATCCATCACCGCACGGGCCGCGTCCAAGGCCGCGTCGCGGCGAGTGCGGTCAAGGGGCGTGCCTGCGGCAAAAAACATGCTGGCCATGCAGCGGTGACCTGCCAGGCCCAAGGGGCTGCTCAGCAGACGGTCATCGGCCGCGTCGATCACGCCGCGCTCTAGCCAAAGGCCCGGCACTTCCAGGTGCTGGGTGAAGCGGCCTTGTTCAAAGGGCTGGCCCGCATGGGGCAGGCCGAGCGCGGTCACGTCCCAGGCGATGCATTCGGCGCCGGGGGCCAGGTTCAGCGTGAGGTGGTTTTCGGCGTGGCAGGCGCTGTAGCACAGGGCTTCGAGTGGTAGCCATTCCAGGCGCGCACCTTCGGCCAGGGTGAGGTGGCTGCGCTGCAGCGCCAGCGGGCCAGTGGAGCGGTAAAAGCGCGTGGCCCCGGGTGTGGTGACCAGGCCGTGGGCGCCGGGGCCCACGGTGGTGGTGATGTCCAGTGTGTCGCCGCCCACCAGGCCGCCGGGCGGGTGCACCAGCACGTTGTGGCAGATGGCGTCGCCCTCGGGGTACAGGCTTTGCAGGATGCGCAGCGGCCCGTTGTGCTCGTAGCGGGCGACGGTGCGGGCGTTGTGTTCTGCCGTGTAGTCGAGCTGGAGGCGGGCGTGCCAGGGCATGTGGTGATGGTCTGCTACGAAATGAGTAGCTGATTATGCCCTGCAGGCAAGCGGTAGAGACCTGCGGGTGGGTGCACGCCACCCGTTTTCTCTACGCTGTTTGGCGTACGGGTGTCTGCACAGGCGCCTGCACGGGGGCTGTCGGTTCGGCCGTGTACCAGCTGCGCAGCTTGCCGGGGTTGAGCAGGCCTTGCGGGTCGAAGCGGCGCTTCATGCCCACCACGGCCGGGTCCAGGTGGTTCTGCTTGCCGTCTTCCACGATGTACACGTGCGGGTTGTTGATCTGCACGCCATGGTCGCGGTAGATCTGCATGATCTGGTTCAGGCGCTCCTCGGTGGTGTAGCGAATGATCTGCAGGCCGCTGCAGTTGAAGGCGCCTTCCTTGGTACGCAAGAACTCCAGGTGCATCATTACCTCGCCCTTCAGCGCGGCCTCCAGCGCCTTCACCTGCTTGAGGCGGTGCATGGGGTTAAAGCCGCTCTGGATGTAGGTCAGGCCCTTGTCCACCTTGAGGGCGTGCAGGGTGGTGTGGTTCCAGGTGTATTCGAGCAGCGTCTTGTGGCTGCTGGCCACTTCATCGGCCGTCTTGCGGTAGGTGACCTGGCCGCCGTGCTGCGCCACCATGTCACGCATGCCCGCCTCGGAGTGCGGGGCCACCAGCAGCAGCACGGCGTGCTGGTTGGCGGGAAGGTGCTCTGCCAGGCTGGTGAAGTACTGAGGGATAGGGGCGGCCACAAAACACACCTCTTTTTTCTCCAGCCCGGGCGCGCTGCCAAAGCGGTCGGCAAACTCCAGCGCGGCGTCGAACTGTTCGAAGGTGGCGATGCATTCGGTCCAGTCCACGGCAGGGGTCAGGGCCACTTCCAGCTCCAGCACGATACCGTTGGTGCCGTAGGTGTGGTGCAGCAGCATGGCCTCGGGGCCGCGCAACTCGATGACTTGGGGCTCGGGCTCCACCGTCATGGCGCGCACTGCCAGCACATTGCCTGGCGCGGCCAGCGGGCCGTGGTTGATGGAGCCCGCACCGCCAAAGCCGCCGCCAAACAGCCCGCCCAGCGTGGCGCTGCGGTAGGTGCTGGGCAGCCAGCGCAGCTCCTGCCCGTGGGGTTTGGCCTGCGAATCAAATTCTGCCAGCCGGATGCCCGACTGCGCGCGGCCCACTCCGCCGCGCACCCAGCCAAAGGCGTTGTAGCCCGACAGGTCCAGGATCACGCCGCCGTGCAGAGGTGTGCTCTGACCGTAGTTGCCGGTGCCGCTGCCGCGCACGGTGAGGGGGATACCCGCACTGGCGCAGGCGGCCACCACCTGGCGGATTTCTGCTTCGGTGCGTGGGCGCACGGCGATGTCGCCGCGCTTGCCTGCCAGGTCGCGCTTGAGCACGGGGCTGAACCAGGCAAAGTCCTGTGAGAGGCGGCCCACGCGCAGCGGGTCGGCGATCCAGTCGAGGTCGGGCAGCAGGTCGGGCAGTTGTTGGGCGGTGGTCGCGGTCATGTCGTATCTCCTGAGGGCCGATGGGGCCGTTTTTGGGCGAAAGGGGGCCTGCACCGCGCAACCCGATGGTTGTGCGCGGTGTGGTGTCGGAAGTGTTGGGTTCAGTCCTGCGAGTTTTCGGAGGCGTGCCAGCCGCCGAGTGCTATGCGCGTGAGCCACGCCATCAGCACGAAGAGCGCGACGCCGGTGAGCGAGATCAGCAGCAGCGCAGCAAACATGCGCGGGATGTTGAGCTGAAAGCCCGCCTGCAGGATCTGGTACGCCAGCCCTGCACCCTGGCCCCCGGTGCCCGCCACAAACTCCGCCACCACGGCGCCGATGAGCGCCAGGCCGCTGGAAATGCGCAGCCCGCCAAAAAAGTAGGGCAGCGCGCTCGGGATGCGCAGGCGCAGCAGCGTCTGCAGCCGCGTGGCGCGGTTGAGCTGGAAGTAGCTTTGCAGGTCAGGCTCCACACTGCGCAAACCCAGCGTGGTGTTGCTGATGATGGGGAACAGGGCCACCAGTGCGGCGCAGATCACCATGGATGCGGTCGGGTCCTTGACCCAGATGATGATGAGCGGCGCCACGGCCACGATGGGCGTGACCTGCAGCAGCACGGCGTAGGGGAAGAGCGCGGTCTCGATGCGTTTGCTCTGAACGAACAGGAACGAGATCAGCACGCCTGCCACCGTGGCCACCACAAAGGCCAGCACCGTGATCTTGACGGTGACCCACAACGAGCCGCCGAGGGCCGCCCAGTCGGTGAACAGCGTCTTCATCATCAGGATGGGCGAAGGCACCAGGTAAGGCGGTAGCTCCATGGCTGTGACCAGCCCCTGCCACAGTGCGATCAGCACCAGGCCGACGAGCACGGGGTACACCACGCGCTGCACGCGGGGCTGGGCCATGAGCGGCGGGCGTTTGGGCGTGGTCTTGGTGGCAGGTTTGGCAGCGGCTGGTGCAGGCGCTGAGCGCGGGGCGGCTGCAGGGTGCGCGGTGACCGCGGGCGACGCCATGCGTGCGGAAGGGAAGGGGGTGCTCATGCCACGGTCTCCTCGGTGTCCACGCTGGCGCGCAGCAGGCTGTCCTGCAGCAGCTTGGCGTAGCGGCTGAATTCGGGCGACACCATGAAGTCGGCCGTGCGGGGGTAGGGCGCGTCGATGCGGAACTCTTCGACCACGCGGCCGGGGCGCGCGGCCATCATGACCACACGGCTGGAGAGGAACACCGCTTCGTGGATCGAGTGCGTCACAAAGATCACGGTGAGCTTCTTCTTGCGCCACAAGTCGAGCAGGTCGGCGTCGAGCTTGTGGCGCGTGATCTCGTCGAGCGCACCAAAGGGCTCGTCCATCAGCAGCAGGTCGGGCTGGGTGACCAGGCCGCGCGCGATGGACACGCGCATCTGCATGCCGCCCGACAGCGCCCGGGGCAGGGCGTTGGCAAATTTGGACAAACCCACCAGCGCCAGCGCTTCGGTCACGCGCGCATCGGCCTCGGCACGCGGCACGCCTGCCAGGTCCAGCGGCAGGCGTACGTTGGTTTGCACACTGGCCCAGGGCATGAGCGTGGGTGACTGAAAGACAAACGCCATCTTCTTGCCGCTTTCGTCCAGCTGCGCCACGGGCTTGCGCCACAGGTGCAGGCGACCGTCGGTAGGCTCCAGCAGGCCCGCCACCATTTTCAGCAGCGTGCTCTTGCCGCAGCCCGATGGGCCGAGCAGGGTGACGAATTCGCCTTCCTCAATGGTCAGGTCCACCGGCAGCAGGGCCTGCGTACCGTTGGGGTAGGTTTTTTCGGCGGAAAGCACCTCCACGGCGGGCGTGGAATGGGGCAGCGGTGCCTGGGCGTGTGCCGGCGGCGGAGATTCAGCGGGGGATGTCATGGTCGCCTTTCGATGGATGCGGCCGGGCGTGCGAGGGAGCGCACCGGCCGCTGTTTCAGGGCTGTCAGGGCTCAGGGCAGAACCTTGAGGTCTTTGACGAAGGCGGTGGTGTAGGTCTCGGTCAGCTTCACCTTGGCGGGGTCGATGAGCTTGGCGTCCACCAGGAAGTCGTAGCTGGCCTTGGCGCGCGCGTCGGTCATGATGCCGATGCCCATGGTGGCTGCGTCGCCCCCGGTGGCCATACCCATTTCCTTGAGCTTGGCCACGCTGTAGGCGAGCTGCTCGTCAGTCATGTTGGGGTTGTCTTTCTTGATGAGCGCGTTGGCGGGGGCGGGGTCGGCCAGGTAGCTCTTCCAGCCTTCCATCGACGCCTTCACAAACGAGGCCACGGCGGCGCTGCGGTCCTTCACCGTTTTTTCCATGCACGAGATGGTGGTGGCGTAGGCGGGGTAGCCCTGGTCGCTGAACATCAGCGTGTTGGCCTTGACGCCCGCTTTGGCAATCGCAAACGGCTCAGAGGTCAGGTAGCCCTGCTGGGCGCTGTTCTTGTCAGCCACAAAGGGCTGGATGTTGAAGGTGTAGGGGCGGGTCTGCGAATCGGTGAAGCCGTACTTGGCCTTGAGCCAGGGCCAGTAGCCGCGCTGGGCCGACGATGCGATCAGGATGGTCTTGCCCTTGAGGTCTTCGAACTTCTTCACGTCCTCGTGGGCGATGAGCACTTGCGGGTCCTTCTGGAACACAGCGGCCACGTTGACCACGGGCACGCCGCCCTCACGCATCTGGATCATTTGCAGGTCGCTCGATCCCATCACGCATTCGGCCTGGCCGGCGGCCATCATCTGCACGATGTTGACCTGTGGGCCGCCCATCTTGATGGTCACGTCCAGCCCGTACTTTTTGTACAGGCCTGTGGCCACCGCCTGGTAGAAGCCGCCATGCTCGGCCTGCGCGTACCAGTTGGTCATGTAGGTGAACTTCTCTTGCGCGTGGGCAGTGCTCGACATGGTGCCGACGGCACCAACAGCGAGCAGCGCGGCTGCACCAAGTTTGGAAAGTCGGGAGGCGGTCTTCATCATGGTGGTACTCCGGTAGGGGGTGGAGGTGGAACGAAGGGACAACGAAGGGAAAGGCGCAAAGGATTGGCGGTAGCGTTCGCAGGTTTCAGGCCAGTGCGGACGGGTGCTCGATGTGGCCGGTGTGATGGGCGCGGCCCCAGGTGGGCTTAGCGCGCGGCGCCCACTGCAGTTTGTGCAGTTCGGTGATGGCGGCGGCCCAGCTCACGGCCAGCGATTCGAGGATGGCGTGGCCCTGCTCGGCCGTGGCGGGCAGCGGGTCGCCAATGATTCCGCTGGGGCCGAAGTCGCGCGCACTCCAGGCGCAGGCAGGGCGGCCGTCGGGCGAGAGCAGGGGCGAATCAAAAACGGGCGGGTAGTTGACTATTGCACGCTCCATGTGCACGGTGTCGGGGGCCAGGGCCAGCATCAGTGCGGTTTCGCCATGACCGGCGTGCATGGCCAGGCGTTTTTCCTTGTCGGAGAGGAACTTGCCCGCCACATGTGGCACCCGCCAGGTGAAGCTGGGCACCACGATGAAGTCGCCATGGCGCAGCCGCAGCTCGCGGGCACACATCTCCATCACCTGCGGCTGGCCGCCATGGCCATTGACGAACAGCAGCTTGCGAAAGCCCGCGCGGTATACCGACTCGCCCACCTCGTTCATGGTGGCCAGCAGGGTCTCGCCGCTCAGCGTGACGGTACCCGGGAAGTGCAGGTGCTCTTCGGACTTGCCGTAGGTGATGGGGGCCATCGCAAACGCGGGCACATCATCCGGCAGGCGCGCGAGTGCATGGCCCACCACGCCCGCGCTGATGACGGTGTCCACCGCACACGGCAGGTGTGGGCCGTGCTGCTCGGTCGCGCCGGTGGGCAGCACGATGACGGTGTTTTCCTTGTCGGGCAGGTCTGCGATCTCGGTCCAGCTCAGGTAGGGCAGGTAGCGGTGGGGCGGGTTGTAGCCGTGCAGCATGAAAGACTTTCGTGTAGGTGTTGGGGGTGGATCAGCGCTGTGGCAGATAGGCCGTGGCTTCGACCTCAATCAGGATGTCGGGCGTGGGCAACATGCCGCTCACTTCCACCACGGTGGATGCGGGGGGCTCGCCGGGGAAGAACAGCTTGCGCACGCGGCTGTACTGCGGGAAGTGGTCCAGGTTCTTGAAGTACTGCACCAGCTTGAACACGTCGGACATCTGGCCGCCTGTGGCCTCGATGGTCTGGCGGATGCGGTCGAGCACGTACCAGCTCTGCGCGAGGATGGGGCCCTCTTTGATGTCGCTGCTGAACTCGCCCGTACGGCCAATCAGCGTGGCCGCTTCGTCGGGGATGTCGGCATAGCCGCGCACGATGCGGCTGGCGGCGGGGTCCACGGCGATGATCCCGCTGAGGTAGATGAAGTCGCCTGCGCGGCGCCATGCGGCATAGCGGGCCAGGGGCTGGGCGATGCCGGGCGCAGGCAAGGTTGCGGATGCGGGGCTCATGCGAGGCTCCTTGCGGTTTGGGTGGTGGGCACATGCCAGGCGGCTGGTGCGTGGCCGCTGGCGACGCGGCCCTGGCGCAGCACCACGCGGCCCTGCGCGCCTTGTGTGCGCGATGGAAAGCCCCAGTGGTCGGCCTGGGTGAAGACCAGCAGGTCAGCCACCGCACCGGGCTGCAGCGGCAGCGCGGTGGGGCCAGTGCTGCCGGAGCGCAGCCAGTCGGTGCGGCACAGGGATTCGCTCCATTGGTCAAAGGGTGCCTCCAGCTGCGCCGCCAGCACGCCCGTGGCCAAGGCCTCCAGCGGGTCGAAGCTGCCCACAGGGCAGAACGGGTCTTGCACGTTGTCGCTGGCCACCAGCACCGGGATGCCGCGTGCACGGGCCTCCTTCACCAGCGTCAGGCCACGCTGGCGCGGCGTGCGGCCGGTGGTGGCGTCCTGCAGCAGCAGGTTGGTGATGGGCAGCGTGACCAGTGTGATGGGGCTTTGCGCGACGGCGTCGAGCGTGGCGAGGGCGGTGGCCTCGTCCTGTGCCGCCAGCGCGCAGGTGTGCCCGCAGACCACATGGCCTTCAAAGCGCAGATCCTTGAGCAGTGCAGCGGTGGTCGCCAAGCCCTGGGCGCCGGGGTGCAGCTCTTCGTCCACATGCAGGTCCACGTTCAGGCCGTGGTGTTGTGCGGCTTCGAACAGGTGGCGCAGCGCCTGCGGGTCCCAGTTGGTGGAATGCACAAAGCCGCCCAGCAAGGCACCAGGGCCGCTGGCGGCCACGGTGGCGGCAAGCTGCATGGCGGCGCTGCGGTCCTTATACAGATGCAAGGGGATCAGGCTTACGCGCTCCAGCGTGATGCGGTCGGCCCAGTCATGGGCCAGTGCGCGCAACACGTTCCAGGCCAGTGGCTGTGCGTCGGGCTCCCACCAGTCGCAGTGGGTGCGCAGGTGCACGGTGCCCGCGTCATAGGCCCATTGCAGCGCGCGGCTGGCGCGGGCGTGGATGTCGGCTTCGGTCCAGCTTTGCCGGTCCACCATCATGGCCTCGATGGCGCCCAGCAGGCCGGGCTGGACCACGCCCATGCGGGGCAGGGTGAAGGCCTTGTCAAGGTGGGTGTGCGCATCCACCAAGCCGGGCAGCACCAGTGCGCCTGCTACGTCCCACACCGTGCCGTGGGGCGCTGGCTGGGTGCCATGGGGCAGCACCTGCACGATGCGGCCTTGGGCCAGGTGCAGGTCGGCCAGTGCGGGGTGGTGGCCCTGCTGCGGCCATGCGGAAGGCAGCAGCCAGCGCGGCAACCTTGCGCGCAGGATGTGGTCGGGAGTGCTGGATGCGTGCATGCCGTGGCCCTTAGAAATTGGTCTTATGCAAAGCGCGCCATGGCCTGGCCCACACGGGCCTTGAAGGCTGCCAGCCGGGGTGGGGTGGCCACGTTCATGTGGTAGTAGGCGTGGTAGTCCACCCGCGCCTTGCCGCCAGTGAGCAGGCGCATGTAGCGTGTGATGGACTTGCGCGGTGGGTCGCCCATGAACAGGGCCGTCCAGCGGGGGCGGCCGTAGGTGACCACGGCGGAGATGCGCTTGATGTGGGTGAGTGAGGGCTTGACGTTGTGCGGGTCGCTGATGTCAAAGGCCACGCCGGGCATGAGCACGCGGTCAAAAAAACCTTTGAGCATCGCCGGCATGCCAAAGCACCAGGTGGGAAAGCAGAACACCACCGCTTCGGCCCAGAGCAAGCGGTCCACATAGCCCTGCACGGGCAACTGGTTGCTGGGCACCTCGTGGTAGCCCAGGCGCTCCTCGCGGGTCATCACGGGGTTGAAGCCCTCGGCGTACAGGTCGCAGTCGTCCACCTCATGGCCCGCGCCGCGCAGCTGCTGCACCACCTCGGTGTGCAGTGCGGCGTTGTAGCTGGTTTCTACGGGGTGGCAATAAATCACGAGGATGCGCATGGCGGGTGTCCTTCGGGTGCGTGGGATGGACCTAGATGTCCAGGGTGAGCGTGGCGCTGTGGCTGCGTGCGCAGCACACGGCGAGGTGGGTGGCTTGCTCTGCGGCGCTCAGGCAGCTGTCGCGGTGGTCGGGTTCGCCGTCCAGCCAGCGGGTCACGCAGGTGCCGCACACGCCCTGCTCGCACAGGGTTTCCAGCGGCACGCCTGCGAGCTGCAGCACGTCGGCCATGCTCTCGCCGGGGCCAACAGGCAAGCGCATCTGACTGCGCTGCAGGATCAGCTCGAACGTGTGTTCTGTGCGGGTGGCGCTGGCGGTGTCGGGGGCTGTCTGCATTGTTTGACCATGTGATTTGATCGATTGGTCAAACTATTGCAAAGGCTGTGCCAGCCACAAAAACCCGTCAAACGTCTTTGTGGTGGATCAACGCGGCCTGAAAGCGGCTTTTGACGCCGCGTGCTGGTGCAAATTGCCCGGGATTCGCCCCTCGGGCACCCGAGGGATGCCCAGAATGGGGCGGGGGCCTTAGTCTGGTGCGAGGCCGCAGCCCAGCAGCACAAAGCTGGTGAGTTCGCGCACGATGGGCTCGCGGTCGATGGGGTCGTCGGGCGCCAGGCCCAGCATGATGTGCACCTGCACGCCGTAGTCGGCGTAGTGCTGCGTCATGCCCCAGATCTGCATCAGCAAAACCTTGGCGTCCACCTTGCGCATGCGGCCTTCGGCAATCCAGCGGTTGATGAGGTCCACCTTCTGCTGGGTGGACTTGACGGCCACCGGCCAGTACTTGCCCAGGTTGCGCCCACCGCCCAGCACCTCGGTGGTGAAGATGCGCGACAGGCCCGGGTTGTCCAGTGCGTAGTCGAGCTTTTTGCGCACATAGCTGCTCAACACCTTCTTGGGATCGTCGCTGTTGCTGTCAAAGATGAAGGCGCCCGACCAGCCGTTGAGCACCGAGTACAGCAGCTCTTCATACAGCTCTTCCTTGCTGCTGATGTAGTAGTGCAGCTGGGGCTTGGTCAGCCCGGCGCGCTCGGCAATGGCCTTGGTGGATGCCCCCTTGAAACCATGGCGGCTGAACTCGGCAATGGCCGCGTCGCGGATAGCGCCCAGGATGCGTTCGCGCCCCTGTTTGGCGCGGCTGAGCAGCGCGCCGGAGGCGGCTTCGGCTTCGGATTCGGTCATGGCTTTGGTGCGAGGCATGGGGGGATTGCAGAGTGTGCGCCGCAGATTCTGCCCGCGCAGGAGTGGGTCAGACTTTCCAGAACCCGATATGGGGTGCGCTGGCTTCTTCGACCAGCGCCGGGCCGATGCATTCGATGGCGTGGGGCGAGGCTGCAAACACGTCACGGCACGACAGCTCGGCATCGCGCTGCTCGGCCCGCGCGCCCCGGAATACGCGCAGGCGCTCGGCGTCAATGCCAAACACCACGCGCCCAATGCCCGACCAGAAGATGGCGCCCGCACACATCACGCAGGGCTCGGCCGACGAATACAGCGTGGCCTTGGCCAGGGCATCGCGCCCCACGCGCGGACTGAGCTGGCGCACCGCATTCGTCTCGGCGTGGCCCGTGCAGTCGCCGGTCTCGGTGGTGTTGCAGTAAGCCTCGGCCAGTAGGCGCCCTTCGGCACTGATCACCACCGCGCCAAACGGGCGGTTGCCGCGCGCGCGGGCCGTGCACGACCACGCGATGGCCTGGCGCAGGTAGGTGCCGTCGGTGTCGTTGATGGGGGTGGGGTCGTCAAAGCTGGCTGGGGGTGCAGACATGAGCGCGTGCATGGTGTAGGTGTCTCCGTCGATGGTGGGTGGGTGGCTGTCGTTGTGCAACGCCGGACTGTCTGCACGCCCGCCGTTGTGGTGCAGGGCGCTATGCATTTGGCATGCCAATCACAATCAGTGACATGTATGAATGGCTTTTGATGCGCTGCACACAAGCGCTCTCACCCTGCGTGGACACACAAGCAAGGAGCCGTGGGCATTCTTCTTGCATCGGTTTTGGCAAGAGTAGAAGCGTTCACTGCGTTGCCCCCTGTGTGATCCTGCACGGGGCGATGCCAGTCGGAAATTGCTCTTGAAGCCCGCTGTGCACACAGCGGTGTGCGTTGACACATCGTGGCTTCAAGGGTTGAAAGGACGGCCGCCGCAGGCGGTGTCACCCACTCTTGAAGCACCCAGCGGGAGGGCCTTTCTTCCTTCCACTTGCCTTCAGGAGAACTGCATGACCACTACTGCTGCCTACGACCTCGCCGAGCTGCAAAAAGAAACGCGCATGGGCGCGATGGGCTCGGAAACCGCGAGCCGCGAGATCCGCCGCATCGACCTCAGCCACTTTGCTCAGCGCAAGACCGAGATTGCCGACCAGCTATGGGACGCCGCCGTCGATGTCGGCTTTTTCCAGATCGTGAACCACGGCATTGACCTGGCCGAGGTGCACAACGCCTTTGCGATGACCGAGCGCTTCTTTGCGCTGCCGGATGGCGTGAAGGCGCAGTACCCGCTCAAGAAAGCGCTGAATGTGGGCTGGGAGAGCCGCGCGCAGGTGCGCCCCTCCACCGGCACGCCGGACCAGAAGGAGTCGTACCAGATCACCCGCCCGCACATGGCCGGCCTGTGGCCCACTGACGAGGAGCTGGCAGGCTTTCAGGCCACCATGCTTGCGTTTGAGGGCCGGTGCTGGCAGGTGGCCATGCAGGTGCTGTCGTGCTTTGCGTGGAAGCTGGAGTTTGACGAGGCCTTCTTTGCCCGCGCGCACGACCCTGCGCAGGCCAGTTACCAAAGCACCTTGCGCCTGCTGCACTACTTTGCGACCCCGCCCGAGCAGCAAGCCCACCTGGGCCTGTGGCGCGCCGGGGCGCATACCGACTTTGATTGCCTGACCCTGCTCTTTCAGCGCCAGGGCCAGGGTGGCCTGCAGGTGTGCCCGGGCAAGGAGATGGACACCCAAGCCTGGACCTCGGTGGAGCCCGACGAGCAGGCCATCACCTGCAACATCGGGGACATGCTGATGCGCTGGAGCGACGACCAGCTGCCCAGCAACTTCCACCGTGTAAAGAACCCTCTGCCCGGCGAGTACATGGGGCCGCGCTACAGCATCGCCTTCTTTGCCCAGGCCAACCGCGACGCCATCATCGAAGGGCCCGGCAAGAAGTACCCGGCGATTGCCGCGGGCGACTACCTGAACCAGCGGGTGGCGGCCAACTTCAAGGCTTATTGACGCGTGACTTGGGAGGCAGGGGTGGGCGCTTGTCCGCCCCGCCGATGCCTGGGTGGGCGGGTGCCGTCGATGGCGCGGCCAGGCTAGGGGCAGGCTCAAGCGACGTGGCGCGGTACACCCACAGCGCTTATCCGGAACACGTTGTCCTCCGGGTCCGCCAGCACCGCCTGCCATTGGCTGTAGTACGTGGCGTAAGGTGGCTTGATGACCTGTCCGCCCAGAGCTTTGGCCTTTTCGGTGGCAGCCTCCACGGCGTCCGGTGTGTCCAGCATGAAGGTGGCATAGCCCGTCACGCCGCGTGGTGACGGCAAGGCTGCGCCAGGCTGCCGGTCGGCCAGGCCCAGCAGGGCATAGGCCTCGGGGGCATTGAAGCCGAGCTGGAAGTGCTCGGTCTCCACCGCCCGGTAGATGGCCGAGCGCGTCCCCGACGCCTCGGGCAACTGCAGCAGGGCTTGATAGAACTGCAGTTGTGCCTCGATGTCCTGGCACAACAGGTTGAACCAGAGCCTCATGCCATCACCGCCGCGCTGGCCGGGGTGGTGGATGTGGTGGTCTGACCCAGGCCATAGGTCTTGCGGTACATGGCCTGCAAGTGCTCGCCCACGGTGCAGGGTGCAAAGCGCGGCGACTCACCGGCAGGCACACAGGTGGGGACGGGGATCACCTGGGCCTCGTAGTCGGGCGTGTAGAAAAACGGAATGGAGTGGCGCGGTGCGCCCCCGCTGTGCACGTTGCGCACGCGATGCGGGTTGGACCGGTACAGCCCGTTGGTCCAGCGCGGAATCATGTCGCCCAGGTTCACCACCAGCGCGCCCTCGATGGGTGTGGCGGCCACCCATTCGCCGGTGGATAGCTTCACCTCCAGACCGCCATGGTGATCCTGGGCCAGCAGGGTGATGGCACCCCAGTCCGTGTGCTCGCCTGCGCCAAAGGTGAGTGCATCGGCGCTTTCAGGATGCGGCGGGTAGCGCAGCAGCCGCAGCGTGAGCATGGGGCTCTGGTGCGTGTGGTCGAAGTAGTCCTCGGGCAGGTCGAGCGAGAGTGCCAGCAGCTGCATCAGCCGCATGGCCAGTTGCCGCATGGCGGCGATGTAGGTGTGGCTCTGGGTGGCCAGCTCGGGCAACCCCTCCGGCCACTGGTTGCTGCCGTAGGAGTGGTAGCCACGCTGCACGTACGGATGTTCGGCAGCGTAGTCCAGCCCGCAGTAGAAGCTCTCTTTGAGGTCCGGGCGCGCATTTGCGTCCAGGGTCTGCCCGCCCAGGCTTTCGTAGCCCCGAATGGCGGGTGAGTGGTGCAGCGAAATCGCTTCCTTGGATGCCAGCGGCAGGTCGAAGAACTGCTGCGCCAATTCAAACTGGCGTGCAATGACGTCCAGCGGCACCCCGTGGTCGCGCACGTAGAAGAACCCTGCGCCCATGCAGGCCTGGCGCAGTTGGTCGGCCACAGCCATCACGGCAGGGCTGCGCGGCGCGCCTGGCTGCAGGGCGCCGCTGAGGTCGATGAGGGGGATGCCCATGGATTTCCCCGGGTCAGGCTTTGAGCTTGCGGTCGGCGGCCGGGGGCAGGAAGCGGTCGGTCCAGATGTCGGCCACCGCCAGGCTGCTCTTGAGGCCGAAGGCGGCCACGGTCTCATCGATGGTGGCCTGCAGGCGCGCAGGGGTGGCAGCGCCCCAGCCGTTGGTGCGTGTCTCAGCGGTCTTCATGGTGCCGTCCACGATGAGCTGCAGGCGTTCGAACTCGATCTCTTCATGGGCCAAGGGCTCGCGGGCCTTGATGGCGGCAGCGCCGGCGCGCGGGTCGGCAATCGCATCGACCCAGCCGCGCGTGGTGGCCTTGACGAAGGCCTTCATGGCATCCGGGTTGTCCTGCATGCTCTTGGCGTTGGCGATCAGCCCGTTGCCGTAGGACTTGAGGCCGTAGTCCGAGAAGCGAAACACCGTGATCTGATCCGGCGTCAGGCCGCGCGCCTTCAGGTTGAGCAGACCGGTGAAGAAGAAGTACGCCGCCGCGTCAAAGTCGCCTTTGACGAAACGCGTGTCGCCAATGTCGGGCGCCACGTTCTCCCATTTCACGCCGCTGCCGTCAAAGCCTTGCGCCTTGGCAAAGGCAGGAAAGAGCTTGCGGGAGGCGTTGAAGGGCTGGCCCAGGATGGTCTTGCCCGCTAGGTCGGCGGGTTTCTTGATGGCGCCATCTTTGCGCACCATGACCGAGTTGGGGTTCAGGTCGTACTGGATGGCGACCGCCGCCAGTTTGGATTGTGGGTTGGCGGTGTTGAACTCGATCATGGTCGAGAGGTCGGCCGACGCCACGTCATACGCACCGCCCGCCACTAGGCTGATGGCCGAGGCGGACCCGTTGCCGGTGTCGATGGTGACGTCCAGGCCCGCATCCTTGTAGTAGCCCCGCTGCTGCGCCAGCAAAAAGCCCGCGCCCGAGGCCTCGACCTTCCAGCCCAGGTTGAACTTGAACTTTTGCAGATTGCCCTGGGCGCGCACAAACGGTGCGGCAGACAGCAGGGCGGCGGCGCCAGTGGCGCGGATGAGGGAACGGCGTTGCATGGTGGAGCACTCCTGGTCGTTGGCGGATAACCACGGGGGAGTGAAAAGCCAGGCTTCACACCCCTCCGGACGGGGTGCATGCAATCAACCGACAGGGCGCTGGGGCTGCAAGGTGGGGGCAGCGGCCTCCTGAAGACGCACAGTCCTGCGCGCCCGTGGTGGCGTCAGTCCATTGCATGCTTCAAGAGCAATTTCCGGGCGGTGGCCGCTGAACGCTTCTACTCTTGGCTTCGGCGTATTTGCAGGATCTGTGCCATGCGATCCCATCGTGTGGGCTATACCCGAACACCCTTGCGCGCCACACCATGGTGCGCCCTGCACCAGCGTCAGGCGTGCAGCGGCAACTGTGGTGCGGGGTAGGTTTTTACAGCCAGGGCTTGAGCCAGCCCAGCCCGTCGCTGGTGGCGTGGGCGGCAGCGCCACGCGCAGGGCGGTATTCGCAGCCAATCCAGCCGTCGTAGCCCAGGCTGTCCAGCAACTTGAACAGGTAGGTGTAGTTGATCTCGCCCACATCAGGCTCATGCCGCTCGGGCACGCCGGCAATCTGGAAGTGGCCGACGTTGCCGGTGGGCAGGTATTGGCGCACCTTCATGGCCAGGTCGCCTTCCACGATCTGGCAGTGGTACAGGTCCATCTGCACCTTCACGTTGGTGGCACCGATCTCGGCGATCAGCGCATGAGCCTGGTCCTGGCGGCTCAGGAAGAAGCCTGGCATGTCGCGGCCGTTGATGGGCTCCAGCAGGATCTGGATGCCGTGCGGTGCAGCCTGTTCGGCGGCGTGGCGCACGTTGGCGATGTAGGTGGCGCGCACGGTGGCTGCGTCCGCGCCCTGGGGCACCAGACCTGCCATCACGTGGATGCGGGGGCACTGCAGGGCCTTGGCGTAGTCGATGGCCTTGGCAATGCCTTCGCGGAACTCGGCCTCACGCCCCGGCAGGCAGGCCAGCCCACGTTCGCCCGCGTCCCAGTTGCCGGGCGGAGCGTTGAACAGCACCTGCTGCAGGCCGTTGGCTTGCAGGCGCGCGGCCAGTTCTTGCGCCGGGTAGGCGTAGGGGAAGAGGTATTCCACCGCCTGGAAACCATCGCGGGCGGCGGCAGCAAAACGGTCGAGAAAGTCCACGTCGTTGTAGAGCATGGACAGGTTGGCGGCAAAACGGGGCATGGGTGTCTTTCAAACCAGTCTCGGCAGCGCACCGGCTATT
>LNAP01003922.1_pt1 | contig 24252 bp, 24 predicted proteins | sample 602601 | NCBI WGS metagenome assembly LNAP01 (sample SAMN02440304, study PRJNA202911) | soil metagenome | biome: Subtropical and temperate rainforests or woodlands; isolation source: soil samples (1 kg each in a 20% v/v slurry with milli Q water) were... ...
GGCACATGGCTGGCGGCGGCAGTGACGAGGATGGCGTCATAAGGTCCGTGCTCGGGCCAGCCGTGGTATCCATCACCCAGCCGGGTCTGCACCTTCGCATATCCCAGCCGGCCCAGGCGCTCACCGGCCTGCACTGCCAGCGGCTCGATGATCTCCATCGTGTAGACCGCCTGCGCCAGCTCGGCGAGGATCGCCGCCTGGTAGCCCGAGCCAGTGCCGATCTCGAGTACCACGTCGCCGGGCCCGACCTGCGTCAGGTCGGTCATCAGGGCGACGATGTAAGGCTGGGAGATGGTCTGGCCGTAGCCGATCGGCAGCGGGCGATTCTCGTAGGCGTAGGGCACCTCGTCGGGCGGGACGAACTTATGTCGTGGCACCTTGGCCATCGCGGCCATCACCGGTGCGGCAAACTCGACCCTGCCGGTTTCGTCGCGGGTGTCGGACGACATGTTGGTGATCTCCCGCACCATGGCGTCGCGCAACGGCGCGAACGGATCGTCGGCATGCAGGCTGGCGGATGCCAGCGCCAGAGCGATGGCAGGCGCCAGGATGCGCGTCAGGAGCATCACCGGCTTCACAATGACTCATCCGCCTGAGGAATAGTCGAATCGTATGGCCGGCGGGCTGGCTCGGCAAGCCCGGGGGCGCTGATACAAAAGTGAATGCGATTGTCAGCTAGTGGCCGATTCTGCCTGTCGTGAGCTGCTGAAAACGGCCAGAAGCGGACGCTTAGCATACAGAAAACAAGCTCGTCCCCTTTAGCTGCAGTCCCCTTTAGCTGAAAGCACCTAGTGCTTGACTTAGAGCGCGCTCTAACCACTAGCCTTCTTGTTGCACCGCCAAAACGGCCAGGTACGTTGCGCGGCTTAAACAAGGAGATAGGTCATGGCATTAAAAAAACTTAGCTTTGTAACCGGGCTCGTGCTTTCAGCATTCGCAATTCCGGTGTCGGCAACTGAACCGGATAGTCGACGAGTGAAAGGGATAGAGACCTTGGAAAGAATCACCGGGGCCGCTGGCAACACCGTGGTCAACTCGCTTAGCGATATCTCGCCCGAGTTAGGTGATTGGATAGTCGATTTCGCCTATGGTGATGTGTTTTCCAGGCCTGGTATCGCTCTGTGCACACGCGAGCTGGCAACCATCTCGGCCCTCACCGCATTGGGGAACGCGCAACCTCAACTCAAGGTGCATATAGAGGGGGCGCTGAATGTTGGTTGCAAACCTGAGGAAATCGTTGAAATCATCATCCAGATGGCAGTGTATGCGGGCTTTCCAAGCGCGTTAAATGGCATCAGCGCAGCGCGGGAAGTGTTTGCCAAACGTGGCATCAAAATTGTTGCCGCACTTCCCGAGTGAACGGGACCACTGAATTACCTAACACCGATGGCTAAGGATTGCGCTTATGAACACCTACCAGACGATTGACCAGGTCGCCAAGCGCACCGGCCTCACGGCCTATACCCTGCGCTACTACGAACGCATCGGCCTGTTGGCACCTGTCGCCCGTGCGGCCGGCGGACAACGGCTTTATGCGCCGACTGATATGGCGTGGCTGGAGTTTCTGCTGCGTTTACGCACCACTCACATGAGCATCGGCAAAATGCAAGCATTCGCCAAGCTGCGCAGCGCCGGAGATTCAACGGCTGCCGAACGCCGCCAGATGCTGGAAAGCCATTTACAGGATGTACAGGCCGAAGTTGTTGCCATGCAAGCGGCCGTTGTTGCACTGCAAGTCAAGATTGACCATTACCGCGTGCTTGAGGCTAAGGAGAATGTTTAGCTCCTGCTCAAAGGGGCTCACCGTAATGCGGTCCGTTCATGCAGAAGCCTGATGGCTTGGATCGACTCATAGCAGACTCACAGTACAAGAGCGTTCCCCTAATCTACGCTATTCCAGCAAGCACGATGCTGAAAGCGAGGATAGGAATGACAGTCCGCCGTAGAGATGATCTTACCTATTCAATCCTGCTGATCACTCCCGTTCTCCTTTACACAAGCATGGGGGCCGATCCGCTGTACACAGGCATTTGGTACCTCGTCGGAGTCCCGGTGGCGGCGCTAGTACCGGGTTTGATCCTGCGAGCACCCGCGTTGTTTCTGTCCGGAACGACAGCCGCAGCGGTAGCTACTCTATTGATCTACATGAAAATCATGTCCAGCCTGGAGCGCACCGAGGGGTTGATTGCGCTTGGACATGTATTCTCCGTGCCCGGCATGTTGGTTGGCGCAGGCGTGTCGGCTTGGCTCTTGAGGTTCCGCGTAAAAGCAAGCTTGCCGTGGATCGTCGCAGGTGTTGGTTTTCTAGGAGCTGCTTTGGGATTCATGGTCGCCCAGATGATTGTGTGCGCCACTCTGATGTACTGCGGTGCATTGTCGCTCGGGGTATAAAGCTGGAACCGAATGCCCGTATATGGACTCCTCCTCATTGCAAGCCCCGTTGCTTTGGCGCCCGTGCCGACTGCACACGTATATTCGGCCTCTAAATACGGCATCGTTTCTATGCAGGGCCATGATGGGCTATTCGCGCGTCGGCTCCCGATCGCTTTTTCGTGCTTTTCGCACTTGGACATTCGAGGGTTTTGCCGACGCCGGTTCGACCGGTTTGCCATCGTTCAGGTTGCTTCGCAATCGTGGTTAAGAGTTGTTTCTCTCGTAGAACACGTCGGGTAAATAGATCAGGCCGCTGCCTGATTCGGTTGGTAGTCAGTGCCGTGACGCAGCATCGCCCAAGCCATGCGTGCAGTTTTGTTGGCCAGCGCAATAGCAGCCACATTGGGATGCGATCGCTCGGCTAAACGAACGGCCCACTGGCTGAGCCGATCCTCTTTGGATTTGGCTGTGCGTAGCGCCGAGCGTGCGCCATGCACCATCAATGTTCGCAGATACGTATCACCGCGCTTGCTGAAACCGAGTAGTCGATCCTTACCACCAGAACTGTGTTGCCTCGGTGTCAGTCTCAGCGAGGCGGCGAACTGTCGGCCATTGGCAAACTGACGGGCATCACCGAGAGCGACGACGAGCGCTGTGGCGATCATTGGACCGACACCGCGCAGCTGTTGAAGGCGAACGGCGGACGGCTCGTTTGTCGTGATTGCAGTGATCTCGCCGTCGAGCTGGCAAACACGCCCATCCAGCGCACGAAGGTCATCCCACAAACCATCCAGCAGACGACGAAAGCGTGCCGTCAAACCGTTATCCGCATCCCCTAGCCAGCATGGTATTGCACGACGCAGCATCAGCAATTCCTTCGGTGCAACGAGACCGTACTCGGCGACCAGCCCACGGATCTGATTGGCTTTGGCCGTCCGCTGTTCGATTAAGATGCGTCGCCTGGATATCCTGTTGTTCGATGTCTTGATGGCGACGAAGCGCATGCTGGGGCGGCTCATCGCTTCGCAGATCGCCTCGGCATCGTTCGCGTCGTTCTTGTTGCTCTTGACGTACGGTTTGACGAACTGCGGCGCGACCAGCTTTACCCGAAATCCGTGGGCTTGTAGCTGCCGAGCCCAGTGATGCGCACCGCCACAACTCTCCATCCCGATCTCACAGCCAGGTTCGATCTTTTCCAACACCGTTTGCAGCCAGCGATCACGCGGTAGGCGCTGCCGCCAGACGGGTAGCTCATGACAATCCACTCCGTGGATCTGAAACACGTTCTTGGCCAGGTCGACCCCAATTCGCATAAGCTTCATGTGTGGACTCCTTCTCACCGTTGACTGTGGTTCGCACTTTCAGTCTGGCACTCAAGATGCCGAAGTGAGGAGGAGTCCATCCCATTGCTTTTGGCCAAATGCTGCCCGTCGTAAAGGGCTGCGCGTGACTAACCACACGCAGCCTTCGAGCACCGAAATTACTCGCTGTCTGTAGAGACTCCTAGTCTTAAATCACGAAGATGATCGAAAAATCTATCCTCGACACTCCCTTGGCTTGATGAATTCAATCTATGGTAAAGCCTAAAAGTATGTAATATAGTTTTTGCCGCAATCATTTCCGTCTGTTTAATGAGGCCCTCATCAATATCAATTTTGCCAGTATGGACGAGCGCAGATCGGGTATCGTAAATTTTTTTAATAGTTTTATAAATCTCTACTCGTTCTTCGCGCGGGTAGCACAGTAGCGCGATATATTCAGCGAGCGTGATTCTAATAGGCGTATGCTTATCTCGGGAAAATATAGCTTCGATCGCGATAACATATGAAATAAACCCCAGTACTCTATCGGCACCATTTAGCGCACGAGAAAAGAAATTAAGGGCGCTTTTGAGCCTTGCGAAAAGTTTGTCATTGTGGCTTGTGATCATGTTGGAGTACGTGCCAAATTCATCATTCAAGGAATCATAAAAATCGCTATCTGGGCAGACGTTAATCCTGGTAGGTACGATAAGAGGAGAACGTTCTATCTCTCCCGTCGCTTTATTGATGAGAAAAACGTGATTTGTATCAATTTCATTTCTTGCCCATCCAGCACCTTTACAGTCTGCTAGTACTCCATACACCTCAAGCAAGTTCGTAAAATATTTTACCTTCCACTTGCCGTAATTGAATGCTGCATCCTCCGCGCCGTGCACCTCAAATATTATTAGCGGGCACTTATTGATTGATCCGCTTCCCTGGTATGTCTGGTGCTGATGATCAGCTTTAGAAAAGTTTGTAAGGTTGAATTCAGTTTGTAATATTTTTTCTAGGTTCTCAAAGTCATGAGGTTTTGTTTTTATAGTGAATGCGCCGAATTTAAGATTAAGATCTTTATCTTTGCCGAATGAGAAAGCACGGAAAGGATTGTTAAATATGTAGGGAAAAACCGCAACCCAGTCACGACGATCGCTTGTGGATTCAACGTAGTCACTGATGGCTTTGGCAGCGTCCTCGGGGTCATGGATGCTGTTATTTACAATGACTGAATGTATGAGGCCCATGAAAAATTCATAATCCAGGTGCTTGGCCGCGTATGTTGTTTTTGTAAGGGCTTTAAGTAAAGGTTCATCAAATTCGAAAATTTCGAATGACCCCTGATAATCCTCATTGCCTTCGTTGGCGAGTGACTCAATGTACCTAGGAATTAGCTGCTCTAAACGTTTACTCACCGCCACTATGTCGATTTTTTTATCTTTACCCATTTCTGAACTCTTATAAGTGTTTAGCGAGTGGAAAATGAAATCATAGAGCATGTCCAACTCGAAAGTTATTTTTTTAAGATGATTTTAGACTTGGCTAAGGTCCGCAGAATCCGAAAGTCATCGGTGGACATAAGATCCTATTGGGCTTCCGGCGCCTTCCAGACCGCTGACGGCACTGACATCGACGGCGCCACCGAAGCAAGGCTTGCGGAGCACGATCTGCTTGCTCACTGAGAATTCGTGACTCACAAGATTGGTAAGACCGGATTCAGGTTTGCGGTGTTTCCAAGCAGTTGTCACGCGGTCATCCGTATTTTTCACTCACCGCGGCCCGATCAGACGATAACTCGCACATGTAGGCAACTTGAATTTTCTCGTAATCTTCGGACGTGAGGGGGCGTGTCCCACGCAATTATTCCAGTAGATGCCATACCTCGACGTGAGCACCTATACTGAAAAGCTTTGCGTGAACTTGGCTGGCAACGCTGGGTTCCGTTGCGACGAAGTCATCCGGACAGCGAGCCCAGTTACGGAAAAGCTTTAGATCGTGTTCTGATGCATGTCTTCTCAAAATCTTCTTCTCTGGGTAATTGCACTTGACCAGCTGTTTGCATAGGGCCTGACCAGTTGTTTGAATCGTCCCGGGTTTTCTAGGCATTCTCCAAGCTTATTCAATTCTTAACTTAGACGTAACTTTAATATTTTCAAAATTGTTAAATATTAATTGATTCGTATGCGTCCGGACGTTACATCTTGCGCAGCTTAACTGGTTGTCACCGATACGAAAGTAACTCAGTAACCTCACATGCCCACTGTGCCAGCAGGCGTGCAAGGACGGCCTTCAGATAGCGTACGGTTGACTGCTGGGCCAGTCTTTACCTCAAACACGTGATCCAGAGCCCAAAAAATGTAAAGGTAATGATATTTTGGTCAAAGCAAATGGGGTTTGAATTTAACCCAATTTATGCGGTAGCCGATGAACTTTCCGCCGTCCGGTCGCCCCCAAATTTCACTTCGCAAAATAGGATGCAATAAAAGTCTTGCCTAAAAGCCAAGCCAGGAGGAGCAGCGATTAAATTGAGTGGTGATCAAAAATTGGACGTATACGAGTGATTGAATTTTTGCTTTTACACCAAAGCCGGACTTAACTCCAATCTCAGAGTGGTGGCCATTGGAGAGCGGCTATGGCATGCAGTGTCCAAACAAAAGATCGGACGGAGTATGTCCAGAATCTTGTGCTGAACTTCTTCCAGGAAATGGAGGGCGATAATGTAAGGATAACTCTTGATACGTCACTGGGTCCAAGCGGTCTAGGCCACTCGATGGTCAAGCGTAAAACATACCAAGGGGGAATCAGTAGCAAGCTAAGTGTAAAGGGGTGTTCAATGAAGACCCTTAGGCCCAATGACTTCACTGACAACAAACTCAGGTCGATCGGAGATGTTGCTGCTCTCGTAGGGAAGGATCTCGTATGAGGCGTTCAGCTAGGTACGTCGCAATCACTGCTGTGTTGTCATTTCCTTGTCTCGCGGATAGTCCTGCGTCCAATGACCCATCAAGTCAATTCAGGGACGGAATGTTCCTGTTACCTGATTTGGAAAACCCCAAAGAATTTTATCTCATCATTATAGAGCCTTATGACGGCAGAGAAGTTGTTCAACTGACTTTGCCTCAAGGGAGTACGGGGTTGCGCGTAAGCAAGGCCGCTCTTCCCTCTGGTGACTGGAAATGGAAATACAAGGTTCTCGGGCGAGACGTTACAAGCCTTGAGTTGAAAACCCCCCAAGACCTTCGAATCGGGGCCATGGACTTGGTCGATGGACGGTTTTCTTTAGTTTGGAAGCCAGTTCCGGACACCAAACGTTACGTCATTTCAGGCCAGACTCGCACTAAAGTCAGCCAAGACGACGATCCGCCGTGGAGCAAAATAGAGAGCTCATGCTTTGCAAGTGTTTGCGCCCGCGGAAGCCTTGCCACCTCAGCAATCGAGCTTAAAACAGGCACTGAGGTTAAATGGCAGATCACTGCACTGGATGCGGAAGGCAACGTCCTAGCTAAGAGCGAGGAAGCGCATATTCAAATGGAAAATAGTTGGGTACAACGAATCAGTGAGTCTGGTTTAAAACTACAGCGCTCCGATACATTGTCAAAATCTACGGCCCAACTGCCTGCAACATTGTCCTTCTTGTCAAACAAATCGACAGGCGATGGCTCTGGAACCGATGCGTATCAGGGAGAGTTTGCACTAATCTACGATGGAGCTGAAAGCTGGGGCGGATTTTGGCCACGTGTGTCGCTGGAAGGAAAGCTTACTTCGACCGGTGATCAGAAGGACGGTGACCAGCTCAGATTTCGAGCAGGCGGATATCGTATTATTGCTGGAAATGATCTGGGTGAAGGCACAGAATTTATCACCAATCTAAAATACGAAACTGAACGTAAGACGGGTACAAAAAAAGGTTTGATCGAGGTAGGAGTAACACCCGTGTATGGATGGCTTGGCCGCTATTGGCCGGGCCCCCCCAACGAGGATGATGCTAATGCTGCAGGCAATTATGTTCGACTGCCGTGGTTACAGGTTGCTCCTATCATTTCGTTCGGAGCGGAAACCGGTAAAACTTTCGATGTAGGTGGTTCATCCGAGACGAATGAGACAATCGTGCGATTGCGCACAACATTGAGACTAGACGCACAGCTAAATGCCTTGTCTTACGCGATAGGTACGCGAAACGTTATACCGTATCTCGAAGGATCTTACTGGTATCTTCCTTTGGAGGATGAAGTGCGCAACTACCGCCTTGGCAAAGCGGGAATGAGCTTTGGACTCACTGAAATGCTGAGCTTTGACCTTTCATACAGCGTGGGGCGGGAGGCACCAAATTTCACGTTTGCTCGGACAAAAAGTATCGGTTTCGGACTTAAATTTTGATCACCTAGTAATTCAAGACTCCGGCCCTCACGCGGCCTTCGGTAAATGGAAAGCTACCCCACAATGAATGAAAGGGACTTCCCTGTACCGCGGCAGCGGCGAAAGCCGCAAACGGCAACGAGTGCCATGATGGGATTTTGCGATCACATCAAAACCACGGAAGGGCAAGTTAATGAGCATCATCACGAGCCCAATCTGGCCAAGAACGTCTTCGCGGTGCATGGCGTGATAACAAACGCTCGTCCTTGAGTGCCTACCAGCCAGTTTGTCATTGGATGTAAGAAATTTTTTGCTTGAAACGCAAGGCGCTACTCTTCCGGATCATCAGGTTGACCGTTGTCCAGCGGTTCGCCGCCGAGTGCATCAAACATGAAGCCGATGCGCGCCGTGTCGTGGAATTCGTACAGACTGTTGAAGCCTCGTTGTTGGATGGCGGCGATCATGGTTTCGGGCTGTACGCACCAGCGCGAGGCGAACCATTGTTCTAGTGCGTCGGTGCAAAGTCGGGACAGTACGCCAGGCGCCTCGCGCTCCAAGTTGGCGTTGTAGGCCAACACCTGACGGGCCCGTTCCGTCCACTTGGCAAATTGCCCCGTGGCTTTTTCATGCCTCAAGATAGGATCTTCCCACACCACCCCTGGTCGCACGGTCAGCCTGTCCAGAATCCGGTCCGGGTCTACGCTCAGGCGATGAGCAACCACTTGGCATACGTCGTCGGCGAAGGAGCCTTGCCGCCCGGTTTCTGCTGCGTGCTGCGCATGCCAATTTTGCAGTGTTGCTGCTAGCCAACGCTCTTGTAACCAGAGCCGCAGGTCGCCCTCGTCCATGCAATGCCCGGTCAACCAACCCGCCATCTCAGCCGCTGTTGGCAAGCTCATTTCACGTTGAAATTCGTCAAGGAGAACATTGTCCGGCGGTGGCTGGAAGCCCTGTTCCCGGGCCTGGTCGATGGCCAGACAGCGAAAACTGCATTGACGCCAGGTGTCTTGGAAGTGAGGAAGTAACAGCTTGGCGAGCGACCAGATTCGGTAATCGGCAATAAACTGGTTGCCATACCAGTGGCCAATATAGCTGCGTTCAAAGTTTCGGAGAAATTGGGTGCGCGGCGTTCGAATGGGCTGACTGATGGTGGGTGGCGCAGGTGTTCGCACCCGGTCAATCACCGCGCCGACCAGCGTGATGGCATCTTCCCGTTTTTGATCGACGCCACAGCGGTCAACATAGTCCCGAAAGGTATTGAGCTTCGCGTGGTCCCAATGCTGGGGGCCGGAATGCGCCAGCTGAGACAAAACGTTGGCGTAGGTTCTTTCCGTGAAGTGCAGTCGTTTCGCCGTATTGACGATGGCTAAGGCCATGGCGCGGTTGATTATTCTTTCCTGCAAGGCCCGCTGCACATTGACGCGGATATTGACCAGCGCATCCGACAGAGGACGGTAGCCGTCGTCCTGGCTGGCATGCAGTAGGGCGACTTCGTCATCGCCATTTAGGCTTCCCTCGGCGTACATTTGGTAAATATTGCCTATCCCTTCCATTCCGTAGACTGCCAGCTCCGTGGCACGCAATGCTCCCATGCTGGCAGCACCAAGAACGGCGGTACCAGATTCAAGCGCAAGGAGGATTTCCTTGAAATGCACCGCCGGCTGATGCAGAAAGAAGCCATCGATTAGGCCGATCACCATGGGCTTGGATCGGAGTAGCCGCAAAACGTCGCCTTGGCGGGCAGGCGGCAACACCACCACGTCGGCGCCCGAGGTGGTGATGGCGCTTTGCAAACAGGACGGCTCTAGGCTTGGGCCGCAGAAGATGTAGGCGCGAGTCATGGCTTGGAAATGCATTGCCAACTGCTGCGCAATGACCGGTGACTGGTGTCAAAGCGAAGGCCAGGTGCCACCAAATAAACGACGGGAATGCCAAGCTCGGGAAGCGAAAGATCAATCACGATGGGCGATACACCAGTGAGCCCGAAGATTCCCTGCACCAGCGCGTGGATTTGCCCACCAACGGAGAGGCGCGTTGGTACCGGCTGGCGATGCATCACGGACGCCGACGTCATAGCGATCCCCGGTGGATGCCGGGGCATTGGCGAATGCACAATTTCGGAATCGGGGTACCGCAGGTCGTCCCGAGTCCCGGCAATATAGGTCACCCTGGTCTGGCAGGCCTCGGTGATCGCACGCACCATTGCTGTGTTTGCGTTCATATGACAACCGGAACCCCAGACTGACGTATTCAGATACTGGTCATGCAGCTCGACCTCAAAGCAAGGGATACCGGTGGGCCCGGTGACGTCGACGAGCGTGCATTCCACATGGCATGCGTGGAAACGGTGAAGCAAACTTTGCACGGTCCTGGAGCGTATAGTCGAGATGTCCAATGGCCCGTGCGGTGGCGCGTTATCCATGCGGGCCCTTGCCGACGCGTCGCGTTCTATCACTTCGTAGAGCCCGTGAACTATCGCTTCACCGTATGTATTGCCACTTGCCAGACCGTTTGAGGTGGTGACAAATGGGGTGTAGGCAAGCCGATCCTGTACGGTAAAGTCCAGGCAGCACAAGTCTTTTGGAACCCACTCTTCGCGGCGTGTCAGGAGATTGGAACCCTTGGCCCAGCAGAGGGTGGCATTGTCTGGAACCCTGTGCTCTTCCATGAGAGACAGGGTGTCGGGTGAATAGGAAATCCGCTGGCGCATGTCCGCAACAGAACAGCGAGTCGTAGGCACCGAGAACACTTCCGCGTGGAAAAGCTCAAACGCCTCCATCATGGCCGATACCTTAGCCTGCAGGTGAGTAAGCCCCTTGCCCTGCGACACCGACAGGTTACGCGACAGGGGCCTGACCGCTTGGTACACCGGGACGCCAATCCAGTCGAGCCCTGTGACATCGGCCAGTCGCGTAATGCCCGCATCCCTCATGCGCGGCGCGAAGCGCTGCAGGGTATCGCGCGGATGGGCTGTTCGGTAGGTGCCGTGGCGGTAGGGAAGCGCGTCGGACTCTGCATCCAAATGCAGCCACAGCGGGTCATTGGTGGAGTCGGCATTCATACAGGGGCTTAGCTCAAAAGATTACTAACCGTATGGGTTAAAGCGGTCTGCTTGTACGCATTGAAATAGAGCGAAGGTCAGGCAACCGGGGCTCCGATTCCGATCATGTAGCAAACCGCCTCATTAACCCCGTCTAGGCCCAACCAGGCATTGACCTTGTCGTCGTAAAAGCCGCCCGCAGGGAAAGTCGCTAGGCCCAGTGCCACTGCGGCTAGGGCGATGTTTTGCGCTACATGACCCGCCTCAAGAAGAATATAGCGGTAGCCGCGATCCCCGTACTTGGCAGTGGTTTTCCCAAACACTGCGGCGATCACCACGATCAGTGGTGCCGCACTAATGTCGGCAGCCTCCAGAAAGCTTGGCGCCAGCATTTTGGCAGGCTCGTTGGCATTTAGTTGGGCCAGCGCATGGTCGCTTGGGCCATAGTGGTACAGGCCCGGGGGAGGTGTCACGGAATAGTTAAGCGCAGCGTATATCTCCAAGGGAAACAGTGCGCCTGCGGAGGGCGCGTGGCGGCGTTGGTGCGGGCTGTCGGACAGACCGTAGGCGCAGTGCAACAGGGCAGCAAGGCTGGCCATGGGCAGGGCGCGGGACTCGAATTTTCGGTGCGTCCGGCGCTTTGCAACCAATTGCGCAAGAGACGTTGGTTCCCAATCAGCCTGCTCCCATGGTGGCAGAGCGAAGCTGCGCGCGTGCGGATACTTCTTGGGCTGTACCGGTGCAGGATTCTCCTGCCCCAGCACAAAGGCCCTGGGTATTTGCGGGATGACGTTGGGGCGCAGTTTGGAGTTTTCGTGGTACACCTCAAACAGGCGCTGAGGTGCTGAATCCGCACCGGATCCGAATACCCTGAACCCCGATAGGTGGCTTTTCATTGTAAGTGACCTATTAACGTTGGTACCCACTTATCTGCTCATGCAAACGGATGTGGCATGCGGTTGGGGAGCGAATTCGCTTGCGTTACTGGCTCGCCGTCTAGGCTTTGAAACATGGCTTCGGAGCGAGCGGATCCCAAATAGGGCCAGTTTTGGTCGATGTCCAGCGGCTGCAAGCCAGGAACCAGCACACGCACTACCTTGAATCCGGCTTCGTCGATATCCGCCGGTGTCAGGTCGACGGCAATGGCCTCGTGCCCTTTTTCGCTCAACTCCTGCACCAGATCGCCCAGAGTACCCTCCCTTCTTGCTGTCTGGGCGGGCGCAGCAAACGCCGTGAGTTCCACCAGACAACGACGTGTGGCGTGTAGGGATGTATCGCGCGCATGAGCGAGTCCATGCAGCGCCACCGTGTTAACCCCGCGCGCGCGCTCGGCTCTTTCGTCCACATCATGAGGCGACTCGACCCGGGACAGCCCCGTGTAACACTGCAGCGCTTCTTCCAGGGCCAGCACCAGCGCCTGCTCGGTGTCGAAATCGGCACCAGCACCCATAGCAAAAAGCGGAAACCTCCGCGTGGTCGCGGTGAGCATCACTAGCACCACGCTAACCGAAATATCTACCGTGGCTAGCTTGGCGACGCAAGACACCGGGATCTCGCCCACCGCGCGCATTAACGATTGGGTCAGGGCGCCATTGAATTGGCGGATGTCCAGCGTGGGCATGGAGCGTTCGTGGCGCCAGGAGAGCATAAACGCGTCGCGCTCGATGACCTCTAGCAACCCACGGTAAACCGCGGAGCTATACGTGGGTCCGCATGCAAGGCCAGTGGATATCGGGGTGGCAAAGCGGGGCTCGGGTGGGTACGACGTAATCATGGAATCGTAGGGCACGAAGACAAACGACGCCGGCACCAGAACTGGATCACCGCTAGTGAGTGATATGCCCTTTGCCCAGTGCATCGGGCGCTCGCAAGCTGGGTGTTCAAAAGGTAGAGCCGAATCAGCATATTGGTCTTGCGAGAACAGTGCAAACCTCCCAAGTGCCACTGCTTTGCAAATCTGGCTTACCGTGGCATGGCTGCCGAACGCCAATGTGCGGTAATCCGGCGGAAATGCGCAGTAACGTTCGATGCACTCGCCAATCGCTTTGATGAGGGCGCGCTCCGGTATGGCCGACATGCCAAAGCCGTGGTGCTCCAAGCACGTTTGCGAACCTTGATAGAAACGAGGCGGTGATGCATGTGCCCAATACACCTGGGGTTCATCAGACCGCATGTGCTGTAATTCAACTTTGGCGATGATGCCAAGGCGGTCGCTGACTAGCCTTTGGGCACGCCGTAAGGATTCGGATACCGGGTATTCGCTTCGTTGGGCGAGACCGTATTGGCGGATACGGTGCAGTGCGTTGGCAAGGGCACTGTGCGTCATAACAAGCCTCTTCGCGCGGCGTGTGGGCTATGCAGAGCATGCTTAATTGGCACGGTGAACCATGTCCTAGATGGCATACGGCACACCGCAGGAAGGGCAGCGCGGCAACTTCAGCACTTCGAGTCCGGATGAGGCGGTCCCCGCACCGTCAATATCATGACAACGACCGATGGTAGTCGGGGAAGCGTAACCTGTCAGCAGCCGCGCGCACTCCATAGCTGCTTGCGCCAACGCCAGCCTCCATAGTGGCAGAAAGGTCTCGCCTTGGCCCGTGGCATGACGGATGAATTCGCCATTGCCGCTAGGGTCGAGCCGGTACGGCACATGCGAGGCCTGCCGGTAGCGGAAACAGGTGTAACAGGCCGTTTGGTAGGGCACGAAGGTTGGCCCCAGCGTGATTTTCGGCCCATCGCCGTCGATGTGCAGCCATCGGGCGCCGTGGTTCAGGCATACATCGTTGATCTGGCCAAACAGAGTACGCTGCGTGGCATGTAGTGCCACCACCACCAGCGGCTTCGTCTGTGGTGCGCAATGGCGCAGGTGCTCATCAAGTTCCACTAAAAAGCCAGTCGCTGAAGTGTCCATAAGCGCGATATGCGCGAAGCCGAACGCCTGCAGATCGTCCTTTAGCAACTGGGTTAGGTGGCTGGGCATGGCAAGCGCGATCCGCGCCTTTGTTATATTTGCTATGGCAGCAGCCGGATCGGGCGTGAAGTTGGCAAAAAAATCGGCGACCGCATACCAGGATTGCTCCGGTGTGGTTGCGGGATATCGAGACGTGTCTCCTTCATAGATGATGCCGTTCGCAAACAACATCTTCAAAAGAAAAAGGGTTGTCGATGGTTCGGCAATGCCACTGACTGCTTGCAGCAGTTCCTGTGTCGCCAGCGTGCCATCCAGCAGTGGCGAAACGGACCGAAACACTTGAATGAACAATGGGTGCGTTAGCGTATAGCAGAGGCTCGGAGAAGCCAACTGAAGACGGTCATCTCCTAGGTCGTGCAATGACAGCCATGGCGGCAGACGCGGCCGCAACGGCAGTTCCAGCTGCGCTATGCTCGCTGCGTGGCGCAGCAGCGTATCTTGCTCAGGCTTCAACGGCGGATTCAGCGGGTATTCCAGCACAGTTACGCCATCCTAGACCCGAGCCATGCTTGGGATTAATTGTCACGCAACATTTTCTTAATGCTGTAGCTTCGCGTGAAGACACTACATCTCCTTGCAAGCCACATAACAGGCAATGGTTACTCCCGCGCCCACGCCGCCCGGATTTGCCGTTTGAAAGATGCTGGCGAGGACTTGCTTTTCGCTGTCGGACAGCACAAAGGTGTCGGTCAACACATCCGCGTCCTGGGCTACAGCGTCGGCAAACGCCTTGTCATTGACCAGCCGGCGCAAGGCATATTGGAATCCGCGTGAAGACATGTTCAACCCCTCCGAAAAAATGATTTTCTCCTGAGCGCCCTTTGATGGTAGGACATTTTATTCACTTATCAACCTATACTCGTGCTCATCGACATCGCAGAAAGTAAAGGTAGCCGACATGGACAAAGACCTACCCTACGCAGCAATTCGAGGTGAGCACCAAATATTGCAATTGGACCCTGCGGTTATTCCCCCGCTAGGCGGTGGAATTCGCTTGATCGGGCCGCGAACCGCGCTGGTTCCCAATGAAGATTTCGCTGCGGTAGCCAAGGCCATGGACGGCGGGAGCCCACCGTTCATCCACAGTGTTTTTGACAACAGCACGATTTACTTTCCTTTGGTACCCGAAGCCGTTGGCGCCTCCACGGTGGACAACGATGACAACTGGGGTGCCGGTGTTGACGGTGTAGGCGCGGACCACTTTCACGAACGTGGCATCGAAGGCCAAGGCGTGCGAATCGGCATAGCAGACAGCGGCATGGACAGCACCCACCCAATATTTGCCAATCTGATCGCCGAGGGCCGACTGGTCGGATTCGCTCACTTTAATAAATTGGGTGCCAAGGTCATTCAAAAGCAGCCCGATGGCACGGCGGTGCCCGACGCAAAGGCTACCCCCACCTTCGGGCATTGGCACGGTACCCATTGCGCCGGAATCCTAGTCGGCCAGTCGACGGACGGCAAGGTACACGGGGTCGCCCCGCGAGCCGAACTTGCCGTCGCTCGAGTCCTAGAAGAGGCCAATGAAGGCTCGCCTGCGGGCATTCTGGCCGGCCTCTGGTGGCTGACCACTCAAGCCTGCGACATTGTATCGCTGTCGTTGGGCTGGCCGGGCTTGCACGAGGATTGGTGGGAGCCTATAGCGGTGTTGCTCCAGAACGGCGTTGTGGTAGTGGCCGCCGTCGGCAACGAGCGGCTTACCCCGGGTACCAAACCATCGCGTTCACCCGCCAACTACTTGGACACACCCGGAAGTGCGAAATTTGGGAGGCTGCTCCCTGTGGGGGCTCATGACCTGGCGGGCGCTGTATGGGACGAAAGTGGCGGTGAACTGGTGGACTGGAGCAATGAAACGGTGTTACTCAGCAATGGCTCAATCCGACCATCGGTGTTTGCATCGGTTGCACCTAGAATTGTGCCCGCGCTGGTGGCGCCAGGCGTAAACATCATTTCATCAAGTCCGCCCAACGGTGCGTACCGCAGTTCTGCGGGAAGTTCGATGGCAGCACCTCATGCCGCCGGACTGATCGCGCTGGTGCTCTCGGAGTTGCGAACCCGCGACGCCACCACCCCACCCCATTTGGCCGCCGACCTGCTGTCGTCTTGTCTTATGGATATCCCACCGCCTGGTGCCGACACTTGGTCCGGCAATGGGCGCGTAGACAATGACGCACTGGCACAAAGGCTCGCGGCGATCGTAGCAGCTGGATCAACCGCCAGCGATAGCCAAGATGATGACCAGCTGAGTACCCGCCCCGATGGGCTCGTCCAGGGTCTCGTTCGGGACAAGTAGCGCGCCATTGACGGCAATGCGTACGAATTTTCGTAGGTCCCCGGACGGTTCAAAAAGGGCATCGCGCAGTTCAATGGAGCGCGCCGCCAACACCTCCATGGCCTGAATAGGCGTTGTTGCTTCAACGGTGACTAGACTTTCACCCCCTAGGTAATCTTGAAGCCGCGTTGGAATGGAAATGGTAACTTGATGCATTCGCCAGTCTCCGTATCAATCAAAGCGCCAATGTTCGCACAATGCCGTGCGCTCCAAGCAGAATATGACTCGGCAGCAATCGGAGACGCGAGCCTCAACAAGGCAAAGCAATCTGCTTTTAGGGCGGCCTTGTTCAGCCTGTTGCACGAGCCGCCGTCGCTCTCAGGATTTCCATTATGAGGTTACGCCAGTCATAGATATGAATTGCCCTCATTCTGTAGACACAAATGACTGGCAATTATGGGGCAAAAAACGACCACGATGCACTGTGACGGAACCACCCTTGTCCTCCCTCAACCTGGAGGACAAGCCATGAACTCAATTGCTACATATCGCCATCAGCCTTGGAACAAGGGAAAGCTTGTCGGGCAAAAGGCGCCGCTCCGAGTCAGAGATATTTGGTCTATTCGCGTAAGACTTCAGCTTGGTGAGAGGACAAGGGATCTGGCGCTCTTCAACTTAGCTATCGACAGCAAACTGCGTGCCTGTGACTTAACCAAGCTGCGAGTCCGAGACATAGCCCATGGGGAACATGTGTCGTCACGAGCTATCGTGATGCAGCAGAAAACCCATCACCCAGTGCAATTTGAAATCACTGAGCAAACCCGAACGGTTCTGGAGGCCTGGATGCATCAAGCTCACCTCCACAGCGAGGATTTCTTGTTCCCGAGCCGTTTGCACGACTCAGACCATCTCTCCACCAGACAGTACGCTCGAATAGTCAAAGCGTGGGTATCCAACCATGTACGGTACCCACACGCTACGGCGCACCAAGGCATCGTTGATCTATCGCAGGACAAAGAATCTGAGAGCAGTTCAAATCTTGCTGGGACATACGAAGCTTGAAAGCACCGTTAGGTACCTGGGCATCGAGGTCGATGACGCCCTGGTAATGGCAGAGCAGACAGAAGTCTGACCAACCACTGCGACGGTCTATTTTAGACCGTCGCTATCCGACCCAGAGCCGTCGTTCGCTTCCACCGCAATCAAACCCAATCTGATGGTTTGCGGACGATCACATCTGCGCGAAGCAAACATACAAAACCTGCGTCAGCGATAGTGTCGTGAGATCAATCGGAAGGGCGCGTTAATTGATCTGCACAATGACCGGACCTTCCGTTACGATCGGCGGGTCCGCGTGGATATTTGATGCATTTTTCTGAATCCACTCACGTGCGACTTTCAAGCTCGCATCGCTGCCGGCCTTGTCCGTGCAAACAGTCACCGACGTACCACCATCACCAGTATTCAGCAGTGTGTAGCTTACGAGGCCAGGCACTGTCCGCAGGGTAGCTTCGACGTCGGTTTTGCGCTCTTCCAAAAGCTCGAAAAGCTGCTTTGCTCCAGTACCCAAGTAGGTTCTTATAACCGCATACATAGTCGTCTCCTTTGGGAGCAGCGTCTTGATGCCTATCCAGATCCGCTGATGGCCGCTATCACCCAGGTTTCAATTCACCCCGATTTATTAAGCTTAGCCACACGCCGGCGACAAGTGAAATGCAACGACCACCGGCCGCTTAGGCCGGTAGCTGCCCTTCCCGACAGGCGCTATCTGCGATCGCTTGAGCCCGTAGACTGTTGCCCATGATGGATTGGGCGTAGCCCCCCTCCCAACGCCCCAGCCATTCTGGCTAATCCGCTGAAACTTCTTCGCTTTGTAGCAATTACTAAGCAAGCCGTAATAACTCCCTGATAGCGGCACTCCCGGTACTATGCTTGTATTTTTCTCGAAAGGAGTCGAAACCATGCCTGGTGAATATTCGCTGTCGGATGTGCTGGAGAGGATCTACCACAACCAGTTAGCTCTCGAGGCCGCGGTCATGGAGCTGACGCTTCAGGTTGAACAACAGGGTTTAGTTGAGGCGGGAGAAAATGTTCGGGGAGCGCTGCAAACGATTGGTGAAAATGCTGGCCATATCAAACAGGGCCTTGCTCGGCTCAGGGGGGTAGCTTAGCGAGAAATGCGGTAAGGCGAGGCTGGGCGTTAGCCGCGATTTAGGATCGCCTCGGAACCCTCTATGATTGCCAGCGATTTTCATAGAGAGTGCATGCATAATGCCGCTGGGCAACAATTACACCGCTATGCCAGTGGGTGTTTTTAGGTGACCGGGGGCATAAAATAGGGGGCTCGTACCCACCCCAATTCGACTTTCAGCGCTAAAACCTACCGATTGATACGGGACTTGGCCTCCTCTATAGGGGCAAAGTTGACAGTTCCAAAACGCCTTGGGACACCATACAAACCAATCGGTCGGTAGTAGTCTTCTAACAGCTTACACGTGGCATGATTGCAAAAGGGTGCATTCTGTCCGTGAATCAAGGATGGATAGCCATGAATGAAGCGTATAAGCCGATTATTGATGAACTGCGTGCTTTAGAAGAAGCCATCAAGGACATACTTCCAAGCAATTCGCCTGTGAGCATTCTGCAAGGTAACTGGGCCTTTCCAGGTATTACGCGGAGCGAACTCGTTGCCCTAGCGTCAGGATTAGCAGATCGACTTTCCGAGGTTACCGCTAACCCTTCGAAGGAATCTGTTCCTACAATTAGCGGGCTGGCCGAACGACTTACCTTCGTGCGGACGAACACCGTCCCGCACTTTACCTCGCAAGCGCCGGCTATTCCTGCGTATTTGACTACAATCGACAGCGTCGAGAAATCTCTACGGGGCGTCCTGCTGGATTCGAAGTCGCAGGCTCATAGAGAGTCGTTGGCGCTAAAAAGATCAGGTGCGCAAATCCGGGGTATGGAAAACCGGATAAAAGACCTTAACTCTCGTACAGTAGGGCTTGAGGGAATCGTAAAAACAATTGAAAGCGCCCACGAGGCCGCAGACCAGTTGCCTACTGATCTTGAGACCTTGGCGGAGTCGCAGAAGAAAGTTTCTGCACTTCTCGCAGATTCGGAGAGAGATCGTGCTCACATCGAATCCGCGCGCGAATCCATAGAAACACTTGATAAGTTACTGGCGGATAAGGCAATCGAGGCGGCAGCAGTTCTAGCAAGGTGTGAATCAGCCTACTCCTCAGCGACCAGTCTCGGCTTGGCTGCGGCATTCAGTGAGCGTTCAACTCAGCTTGATAAATCTATGTGGGCTTGGGTCGGCGGGCTAGTGGTTGCTTTGGTTGTCGGGGGAATATTTGGTACCAACCAATTGCATAATCTTTCGCAGTTAATTGCCGCACCTAACTCCTCCCTGACCATGGTCACGCTCAATTTCTTACTTACTGTCTGTTCAGTCGGCGCGCCTATTTGGTTTGCTTGGCTTTCAACAAAACAGATAGGTCAACGGTTCAGGCTGTCTGAAGATTATGCGTTTAAAGCCTCTATCTCTAGAGCTTATGAAGGCTATCGAAGGGAGGCTACCAGGATCGACCCTGTGCTTGAACGTCAGCTATTACAATCAGCACTGTCCAGATTGGATGAACAACCTCTCAGACTTGTTGAGTCCGCAAGCTACGGTAGTCCTTGGCACGAACTACTGGGGTCTGACGTGGTAAAGGATGCCGCCAAAACCGTCCCAGGTTTTGTGGAAAAAGTGATGACATTCGCCAGCGATTCACTTGATCGGGTTAAGCCTAAGCTCAGTAATCAACTAGCCGCGAATACACCTCTGACCTCAGCGCCACTGGAAGAAGCTAAAGCTGAGACTACTTGAAATGGTAGCCAGCACCTCAAGTATGAACGTATGAGGATAGCATGAATAAATTCGATTTATTTTTGCAACGCACAACATCAATTGCACAGATCGTGCTAGTAGTAATAGCAGCATTTACTATTTTTTATTCTGTAATCCCGCTATACCAAAAAGAGCTCGCCAGTGAACAGCTTGCAAGGGTGCAGATTGAACAGTTGGCTGCTGAGGAGCGTTTAAACTTTCTAAATTCCAGCTATGAACTGCAACTCCAGGAAGCAGAAAAAGTCCGATTGGAAATGAATAGTTTACTAGAGCGCTCAAAAAACGAAAGAATCATACTCATCAACCTAACAACAGAAATCAAGCTTAAAGATTTACAATTATCAAACGCCAATTCCTTGCTCGCCAAAACGAACAATACTATAAAAACAATCAATACAAAACTTCTTCAATCCGACAGACTGAAATTTATACAAGCGATCGATTGGTATACCTTAATTGAACCTCGCGACTCAAAATGCGACATGGCAATGAGGAAATTCACACGTCCTGACGACAACCCAGAGGCTAATATTCCCAAATATGGCTGCGACCCCTACGAGACTGTTAAGCTAGCAATTTTTAAAGTTCAACAGCCAAACGCCAAGGATTCTTCCGGGGATAAATTAATTTTCCAAGATAATGACTTAGCATCATGGACTAGAAAAGCAGTAGTTTTAATGGAGCAAAGTAAATACAAGCTAGCAGATAAAATGGACTATACGCATAGAGATGAATTGATGCGCGAGGCGGACGCCGAGATAGATAGATCTGGCACCCAAGAAGAAATCGACCTAGCCTTCAACAAGAGTCTTGATGCATCGATGGCAATGTTACGATATGAGGATGAGACTCACGAAAAACATCGCAGTGCCATCAAGTTTTACATCAATCAACTAAGAAACAATCTTTAATATTTAAATTAATTTTCTTCTTGCGACTTTAAATCAGCCAATCATATCAAGAGTGAACAAACCGCCTGTTAAACATCCGCATGAAATCTTACATATCGGAGCGTGCCGGACAGAAACGGAATTTATCACGCGTTATTGGGTGGATAGGGATTCGAACCCCTTCTAGGATCAATTCAGACCGCTAAAGGCCATAAAATACGGGCAACCAAGCCAGGTGTTTTGGTGCTTTGCGGCCTGGTGCGGCCTCTGATCTGCCCTAAATCTGCCCTAAACCGCATCCAATGATCTGCCCCCCCACCAAGGTCCGCTTTCGGCCCAGGCTGTGTGAAAACGTTCTGGAGCAGGTTTTACAGTCAGGAATGGAACGAAAATCGCGCTCCTACGCGAATTTCCGGTCTGCTGATTAACCAAACGCTGGCAGATTTTACTTAGCAACGCAGACTTCAAAATGGCGCATGCGTTTTCACACAGCCTGGGCCAAAAGCGGTCGGTCGCTGCGCGTACAAAATCACGAGCTTATGGTCGATTTAGTATTAAGCCGCCTATGTTTTGAGTAGTTAGTTTTAAGGACATCAACTAGACCTTCAGCTGATTCAGTCGCCCAGCGAGCCAAACTACCTGTCAAAAATTTAAATGGCCAACTATGAGGCACATCTTTTAATTCTACAGATTGAGGAATTTTTGAATAGATGGCATACTTTTTACGAGGCGGCGGTACGACTTGCTCGTACCCATTTGATTTGAAATGTACAAACTCATTTCTTATATGGATGACGTCCTTAACCTGCTGCCACTCACTCTGAGAGTTCAGCCAACCTTCGCCATTTAGACAATCTGAAATTTCCTGCCATTTCATTTCCAAACTGCCTTTTCTTTGGTAGATGAACGGTCCCTCTACCATAAGCAAATCAGGGAGATTCAGAGTACGAATGTATTCATCGTCCTTGTTCTCATACAAAAAAAAGGAAATTTGATTTACAAACGCCTCCAGGTAACATACTGACAGAATCACCGTAGCTAAAGCGGAGCTGAGATCATCGTCATCCAATGCTTTTGCTAGCATTTGTCGTGCTGAAAACATATGAATTGAAGCCATATCAGGCAGTTCAGCAATCGACACCCAACCGTCATGCAGATGATGCTCCATCCACGAATGTCTCAATGAGCCATCTGGGATTTTCCTAAGTATAAAATCCAGTGGACAAGGTGTTATGCCCAAAACAGAAAATTCTTCATGAAGCTCCGTCACATCTTCAGATAACCCTCCATAAATGTGCGATAGATTTACAGGCTCAAAATCAGCCATCCCGCAACAGTCATTGTAAAGCTTTCCGCTTTCACAACCACAGAGAGCTTTGTCGCCAATACCAACCTTGTTCAAACCTGCTTCTTTAGCAAGGTTATTAATATAATCTAGCTGCCCCTCTGAAATGTGCAAAAGCCTCTGGTCATCGAGTTCTACACCAATAGCTTTTGCTTCTGTTAGAATTTTTCGAGCTTGTTTAAACTGCTTCAGATCAGCATAAATGGTCGAAAAATTTCCTAGGGTAGAGGCTAAATCTCTCTTATCACCGATCAATCGGCTGATATACAAATCCTTTCTATAATATGCGATTGCTCTGCCATATCTTTTTTCTTTTCTAAAATAGTTACCGAGATTGCAGTAATTATTTGCTACTCCCTTCAGGTCTCCTATCTTAAGCTTGGTAATGGTAGACAAGTTTAGCTCATCAACTCCTTCATTCCGCTTGCTCTCTTCCTCGCTGTACAGCTTCTGCAGAGACAAATTCGCGCGAGCCCTCGTAATGTGCTCCGCCTCACGCTCAGAAAATTCTTCTAATAGCCTTATTGATTGCTCCCAGCAATCAATGGCTTTCAAACTATCTCCATCTGAAGAAAATGCCTTGCCAGCCTCAATCAGCATGAGCCCGCGATAATGACGATCAACTGCATCAGGCGCAGGTTTAGACTTCCAGTTGTCGATGATCGATTGAAAGAGCTCACACGCGTACTCTGTATAACCTAACGACTCATAAGATATTGCAAGTTGATATATTACCTTCTCTGATAAGTCACTGTCATCGCCACACTCTATAGTTTCTAAAACCGATATCGCGCTTCTATGTTCTCCTTGATGCTGATAAGCGACCGCCAAGCTATGAGTTGCATTTATCACATTTAATTTTGATAATCGCTCCACTGCAAGTAGAGATTTTAGCTGCTCAATTGCAGACGCCCTGGACTCCTTGCAGTCCAGCATAGCCATCATTCCTGCATCGTTAATCAAAGTGCTATAATTTTTTGAAAGAGATTCAGCAGCCTGGCATTCAGACATACAGCACTTCTTATATTTTTTTCCGCTACCGCATTCGCACAGTTCGTTCCTTCCAGTATTTCTCATTACCACTCCTTAAATTGTCTTACGAAAAATCACTATTTATTATCTAACAAAACCTGGCTCAATGGATGGCCTATCCCTTTCACAAACGCGCTACAGACCGCTTCGGGTCGATGCGGCCTATCGCGACAGGCAACTATCAGTCATTCGTACCGCCATCAATCGGCCAAAAGCGCACGGTCGACATTGAAGTGGCATTATGGTTTTACGGAGGGTAGACAATTTTTTCTTACACGCCAGGAGTTTTCTGTGGAACAAAGTAGATCAGAGCATATTTTAACCCTAGCCAAAGAGCTCTTGGATGACATCGAACTCAGCAGGCTGCCCGCTGAGTCCTTGCTGTTGAAAGCTTCAAGGCTAGCCCGATGGGTCGGCTCTGACGAGATCAAATATTGGATCAGCTTGGAGATGCAAGGCTACAACGGAACAAACGAAATATCGCTTAAATATATGGGGCTTACAGGTAGATGGACAAATAGAGATGAGAAAAAAGGCTACTGGGGACCTCTTGCACAGCAGGAGGCCGCACTGGCAGCCCAGAACATCAAGTTAAAATCTCTTACTACTCCCGATACTAGCGGCGACTGGGCATATCGCATCATGGATATGCATGAGAAGCAGTTAGCCAATACGATAAACTAGGCGGCCGCAAAAACTGAGTGCAACACCTGACCTTTCCGGTACGGTGCTGCCACTATGTCCTATCACGAACTCAGTATCCCCGAACGTGCGACCCTT
>LNAP01004180.1_pt1 | contig 24250 bp, 23 predicted proteins | sample 602601 | NCBI WGS metagenome assembly LNAP01 (sample SAMN02440304, study PRJNA202911) | soil metagenome | biome: Subtropical and temperate rainforests or woodlands; isolation source: soil samples (1 kg each in a 20% v/v slurry with milli Q water) were... ...
CAATTTGGTGCTGCAGATTTTGGAGACGCGTTAAATGGCGCATAACGAAGCAGTCGACGTAGTACTGGTTGGGGCCGGCATCATGAGTGCCACCCTCGCAGTACTGCTCAAAGAGCTCGACCCCGCGATCAAGCTGGAAGTCGTCGAGCTGATGGATTCCGGTGCCGCGGAGAGTTCGAACCCGTGGAACAACGCCGGTACCGGTCACGCCGGGCTGTGTGAGCTCAATTACACGCCGCAGGCCGCCGACGGCACCGTCGACATCAAGAAAGCCGTGCACATCAACACCCAGTTCGAGGTGTCGAAGCAGTTCTGGTCGTACCTGACCAAAAAAGGCACCTTCGGTTCGTGCAAGTCCTTTATCAGCCCGGTGCCGCACCTGAGCTTCGTGCAAGGTGACAGTGGCGTGTCCTTCCTCAAGGAGCGCTTCAACGTGCTGAGCAAGCACCACGCCTTCTCCGACATGGAATACACCGAAGACAAGGCAAAAATGGCGGACTGGATGCCATTGATGATGCCTGGTCGTCCGGCTGACGAAGTCGTCGCCGCCACCCGCGTGATGAACGGCACCGACGTCAACTTCGGCGCGCTGACCAACCAGTTGCTCAAGCACCTGACCAGCGCACCCGATGCCCAGGTCAAGTACTGCAAGCGCGTGACCGGTCTGAAGCGCAACAACGGCGGCTGGACCGTCAGCATCAAGGACGTGAACAGCGGCAACACCCGCGAAGTCGACGCGAAGTTCGTCTTCCTCGGCGCGGGCGGTGCGGCATTGCCGTTGCTGCAGGCGTCGGGCATCGAAGAAAGCAAAGGCTTCGGCGGCTTCCCGATCAGCGGCCAGTGGCTGCGTTGCGACAACCCGGAAGTGGTCAAACACCACCAGGCCAAGGTGTATAGCCAGGCCGCCGTGGGTTCGCCACCGATGTCCGTGCCGCACCTCGACACTCGCGTGGTCGATGGCAAGAAGTCCCTGCTGTTCGGACCTTACGCCGGTTTCACCACCAAGTTCCTCAAGCACGGCTCCTTCATGGACCTGCCGATGTCGGTTCGCGCCGGCAACATCGGCCCGATGCTGGCCGTGGCGAAAAACAACATGGACCTGACCAAGTACCTGGTCCAGTCGATGGAGCAACGCCTGGATTCCCTGCGTCGTTTCTACCCTGAAGCGAAAGCCGAAGACTGGCGCCTGGAAGTGGCCGGCCAACGGGTTCAAATCATCAAGAAAGACCCGAAAAAGGGCGGCGTCCTGCAGTTCGGCACCGAGCTGGTCGCGGCCAAGGACGGTTCCCTTGCTGCACTGCTCGGCGCTTCGCCAGGCGCGTCGGTGACCGTTTCGATCATGCTGGAGCTGATCGAGAAATGCTTCCCGGCCAAAGCATCCGGCGAGTGGGCGGCCAAACTGGCGGAAATCTTCCCGGCCCGTGAAAAGGTTCTGGAAACCGATGCTGCGCTGTATCGCAAGATCAATACGCAGAACAACATCGCGCTGGAACTGGTTGAAGAAAGCAGCGAGACCCCAAGCTACGCTTGATCGTCGCGCATAAAAAACGCCCCGTTCTCATTGAGAGCGGGGCGTTTTTTTATGGGCGGCAAAACAATCTTGTGGCGAGGGAGCTTGCTCCCGCCGGGCTGCGAAGCGGCCCCAAAATTCTGCCAACGGCGAAGATTTTGTGAGTGCTGCGCACTAAAGCGGGAGCAAGCTCCCTCGCCACAGGTATTCGGTTCGCTTCGGATACGATCAGCCGCGAGCCTTGTTGATCAGTTCGATGTACTCGGCCGCGTTGCGCTGATCCTTGATCAGGTCAACGAAGGTCTTGCCGTGTTCATCCTGGCCATCAACGTCGTAGCCGGCTTCGACGAAGAACGTCAGAAAACGCTCGAAGTCGTCAATGCGCAGGCCACGGTAGGCCTTGATCAGTTTGTGCAGGGACGGCGAAGTGGCGTCGACCGGTTCGAAATCGAGAAACAACTTGATCTGCTCGTCGCCGATCTCGTCACCAATCACTTGTTTCTTATCTTTACGCATTGCCGACTCCAGCTCGCAGACATTTCACGGGGCGGGCAGTTTACCCCTCACAGGGCGCCGGGCTCAACGCGGACGAACGGCCCCGGTGTGCAGGTCAGCCCAGACATGGCCATTGGCGTAGCTGAGGAACTGGCAATACACCGTGTCATTGCGCAACAAGTCGATCACCACGCGGTACTGCGCCATCGGATAAAACAGCGTCAGGGTTTTGCTTTTGTCGTCGTAGATCGGCTTTTTCAGGCTTTTGCTCTCGCCATCGAAGTTGACCAGTACCTGATTGATGGTCGCGCCCTTGTTCAAGGGTTTGCCCTTGAGGCGGATCAGCAACGGAGACGTCACCGGGATCGGTTGTTGGGTGGACTGGCGCTGACTGCCGACCACCACCGAATATTCGGTGACCTGCAGCAGTTGTTGCTGCTCGGGTTCGGCGTCACGCAGGGTCAGGTCGTCCGGAGGCAGAAACTGCGCATGCATCGGCGCCGGTGCGGCGGCCAGGGGCAGACTGAGGGTCAGCAACAGGGCGGCGCAGCTGCGGATCAAAAGGCTCATGACGGGCTCCCAGGGCGAAGCGGAGCACTCTAGCATGAGGATCATCTGCGCGAATTAGCGATATGGGTCAATACTTCGCAGTACCAAGCTGGCCATGCTGGAAGAGCTTTCAGCCGTCGATCAACGGTGCACCGTCTACCGTGGAGTGCTCATGTCGTTCTCCGTTCCCCCGTTATTCGCCGCCTGGCGTCAGACCTGGCACGCCGGCTACACCCTCAGACGCTTACGCGGCGACATCAGTGCCGGAGTGACGGTAGGGATTATCGCCATCCCATTGGCCATGGCCCTGGCGATTGCCGTAGGTGTACCGCCCCAGCAAGGGTTGTATACGGTACTGATCGCCGCGCCCCTGATCGCTCTCACCGGCGGTTCGCGTTTCAATGTCAGTGGGCCGACCGCCGCGTTCGTGGTCATCCTGCTGCCCATCACCCAACAATATGGCCTGGGCGGCTTGCTGCTCTGCACCATGCTTGCCGGCGTCATCCTCATTGCCCTGGGGCTGATTCGCGCCGGGCGGTTGATTCAGTACATTCCGTATCCGGTTACGCTGGGCTTTACCGCCGGGATCGGCATTGTCATTGCCACCCTGCAATTGAAGGATTTGCTGGGCCTGAACACCCCCAGCCAGGCAGAACACTACATCGAACAGCTGGGTGTACTGATTCTCGCGTTGCCCAGCGCTCGGCTCGGGGACGGGATCATCGGTATCGCCTGCCTGGCTGTTCTGATTGTCTGGCCACGGTGGGTACCGAGGATCCCGGGGCATCTGGTGGCGCTGACCGTCGGCGCCCTCCTGGGGTTGGCGCTGGAACACGGCGGGTTGGCGGTGGCGACCTTGGGTGAGCGTTTCAGCTACATGGTCGAGGGCGTCAGCCATCCCGGCATTCCACCGTTCCTGCCGAGCTTCGATTGGCCGTGGAATCTACCCGGTCCCGACGGCCAGCCGCTGCACCTGTCCTACGATTTGATCCGTCAATTAATGGCGCCGGCGTTCGCCATTGCCATGCTCGGTGCCATCGAGTCCTTGTTGTGTGCGGTGGTGGCGGATGGCATGACCGGCAGCAAACACGACCCCAACGCCGAACTGCTGGGCCAGGGCCTGGGCAACCTGATCGCACCGTTGTTCGGCGGCATTACCGCCACGGCTGCGATCGCCCGAAGCGCCACCAATGTGCGCAGCGGAGCCTTTTCGCCATTGGCCGCCATTATTCACAGCGCGGTGGTACTGATGGCGATACTGGTGCTCGCACCGCTTTTCAGCTACCTGCCGATGGCTGCGCTGGCCGCATTGCTGGTCATGGTGGCGTGGAACATGAGCGAAGCCCGGCACGTGCTGCATACACTGCGCATCGCGCCCCGCAGCGATGTGCTGGTCTTGCTGACCTGCCTGAGCCTGACGGTGTTATTCGACATGGTAATGGCCGTCGGTGTCGGCCTGTTGCTGGCCGCCGGGTTGTTTATCAAGCGCATGAGCGATCTGACGGACACCGCCGAACTGCCACGCGCCTACCATCAAGCCTTGCAGGACATGCCGGCGCACGTTCGTTGCTACGCGATACGCGGGCCGTTGTTTTTCGGTGCGGCCGAAAAGGCCTTGGGAGTCCTGCGCAAATTCAGTCCAGAGGTCAAAGTGGTGATCGTCGAGATGAGCGCCGTGCCCATGCTGGACATGACGGCGCTGGCGGCCTTCGACAATATCCTCAGGGATTACCGCACGGACGGCATTGGCCTGATTCTGGTGGCGACCTCCCCGCGGGTGCGCCTGAAGCTCAGACGCGCGGGTATCCATCGGGAGCAGCGTCAGTTGGCCTACGTGAACAACCTGGAACAGGCTCGTCGCAAAAGCGAACGCTGGCTGGCCGGGAAAAACTGAGCGCGCTTCAGGCGAACTGCGCGCGCATCCACGCCTGATATTCAGCCACACCCGGCTCGCCTTCGCGCGGCGCCCAGTGAGCAAGCTCTCCCTCACCGACGGGACGATAAGGGCCGGCCTTGCACTCGAACATCAGGCTGTCGGCTTCCAGCACCACCAGGCCATGGAACACACCGGTTGGCAGGTCAACACCCACGCAATCGCCACCGGCCTGCAGAATCTGCTTGCGCACCACCACACCAGACTCATCGAAAATCAGCAGACCAAGCCGACCTTTGAGGACCAACAAGGTTTCAGCCTTGCTCTCACACAGATGCCGATGAGGCGGAATGTACGTGGACGGCTGCAGACCCACCGCCATGCGATGGCAAGCGTCTTCCATCCGATGGAAGTTGTGATGCTGGCGTCCACGTGGATTTGCCGCAGCCTTCCCGGCCAATTCATTGAACAAGGATTGATCAAGAAAGCTCGGCGCGCTCATCGCTTACATCCCTTTAACGGCGAAAATTCCGTTGGCGTTACGCCAGTAGCCTTTGTAGTCCATGCCGTAACCGAAGATGTAACGGTCGATGCACGGCAGGCCGACGAAATCGGCTTTCAGGTCCGGGCGAGCCTTGCGGTCGTGGTCCCGGTGTGCACTTTGCGCGCGCCAGCGTGTTTGCAGAAGTCGATGATCGCGCCCAGGGTGTGACCTTCGTCGAGGATGTCGTCGATGATCAGCACGTCACGGTCGATGAACGACACTTCCGGCTTGGCTTTCCAGAACAGGTCGCCGCCGCTGGTTTCGTTGCGATAGCGGGTGGCGTGCAGGTAGGACGCTTCCAGCGGGAATTGCAAATGGGTGAGCAGCTTGCCGGCGAAAATCAGGCCGCCGTTCATCACACAGAACACCACCGGATTTGTTTCAGCCAGTTGTTCGTTGATGTGTGCACCGACGCGGGCGATGGCCGCCTCGACTTCAGCTTCGGTGTACAGGCAGTCAGCCTCTCGCATGATTTGACGGATATGCTCGAGATCAGCGGACATGGCGCTCTCCAGGGGGGGCAGTTTCGGAAAAGTCGGCAAAGGTACGCATCAAGTGAGGCCAGATCAAGCGATTGTGGACTAACGTACTCTATGTCTATAGGACATCACCCTCGGATAGATTAATCTAGCCCGGTTTTTTTGCCCGCCGCCGGAGCCTTTCCCATGCCCATCCTCGAGATCCGCCACCCGCTGATCCGTCACAAACTTGGCCTAATGCGCCGCGCAGACATCAGCACGAAGAATTTCCGCGAGCTCGCTCAGGAAGTCGGCGCCCTGCTGACCTATGAAGCCACCAAAGACCTGCCGTTGGAAACCTACGATATCGAAGGTTGGTGCGGCACCGTGTCGGTCGAGAAAATCGCCGGCAAGAAAATTACCGTCGTGCCGATCCTGCGTGCCGGTATCGGCATGCTCGAAGGCGTGCTGAGCCTGATCCCGGGCGCCAAAGTCAGCGCCGTGGGCGTGGCCCGCAACGAGGAAACCCTCGAAGCCCACACCTACCTCGAGAAGCTGGTGCCGGAAATCGACGAACGCCTGGCAATGATCATCGACCCGATGCTCGCCACCGGCGGCTCGATGGTTGCCACCATCGACCTGCTGAAAAAAGCCGGTTGCAAGGACATTCGCGCCATGGTCCTTGTCGCTGCACCAGAAGGTATCGCCGTGGTCGAGAAAGCTCACCCGGACGTGATCATCTACACCGCGTCCATTGACCAGAAACTCAACGAACACGGTTACATCATCCCGGGCCTGGGCGATGCTGGCGACAAGATCTTCGGCACCAAGCAGAAGGACGCGTGAGCATGCAGCAAGAGTTCAACGATCCGCTCTGGCGCACGGTGCTGTCGCTGTTCGTGGCCTTCGGCGCCCTGGTGTTGATGCCGCTGATCACGGGGCTCGACCCCAACGTGGCACTGTTCACCGCAGGCCTGGGGACGATTCTGTTCCAGGTCGTCACCGGGCGCCAGGTGCCGGTGTTCCTGGCATCGAGCTTCGCGTTCATCACTCCGATCATTCTCGCCAAGGGCCAATTCGGCCTCGCTGCGACCATGGGCGGCGTGATGGCGGCCGGTTTTGTCTATACGTTCCTCGGCCTGGCAGTGAAAATCAAAGGCACCGGCTTCATCGATCGCCTGCTGCCACCGGTGGTGATTGGCCCGGTGATCATCTCCATCGGCCTGGCAATGGCGCCGATCGCCGCCAACATGGCGATGGGCAAGGCCGGTGACGGTAGTGAACTGATTCATTACCAGACGGCGATGCTGATCTCGATGCCGGCGTTGCTGACCACCTTGATCGTCGCAGTGTTCGGCAAAGGCATTTTCCGCCTGGTGCCGATCATTTCCGGCGTCTTCGTCGGGTTTGCCATGTCGTTCTACTTTGGCGTGGTCGATACCGCGAAAATTGCCGCTGCACCATGGTTCGCCATTCCCCACTTCACCGCGCCAGAATTCAACTGGCAGGCGATCCTGTTCATCGTTCCGGTAGCCCTGGCCCCAGCCATCGAGCACATTGGCGGCGTGATCGCCGTGGGTAGCGTGACCGGTCGCGATTACCTGAAGAAGCCTGGCCTGCATCGCACCCTGTTGGGCGATGGCATTGCCACCACCGCCGCCGGCCTGTTCGGCGGTCCGCCCAACACCACCTATGCCGAAGTGACGGGCGCGGTGATGCTGACCAAGAACTACAATCCGAAAATCATGACCTGGGCGGCGATCTTCGCCATTAGCCTGGCGTTCATCGGCAAATTCGGTGCGCTGCTGCAAAGCATTCCGGTACCCGTGATGGGCGGGATTCTTTGCCTGTTGTTCGGCTCGATTGCGGCCGTGGGGATGAACACCCTGATTCGCCACAAGATCGACCTGGGTGAAGCACGCAACCTGGTGATCGTCTCGGTGACGCTGGTGTTCGGTATTGGCGGCGTGCTGGTCGGCACGGGCACTGGCCCGGACGATTTCGGCCTCAAAGGCATCGCGCTGTGCGCGGTGGTGGCGATTGCGCTGAACCTGATCCTGCCGGGCAATGACAGCTGGAAGCACAAGAAGGCGCAAGATCCGCTGTTGTAATGGCTTGAGTTCATCACCGTCGATGAAATAGCTTTCGCGAGCAGGCTCGCTCCCACAGAGGAGATCTATTGTGGGAGCGAGCCTGCTCGCGAAGCTTTTAAAGCACCAGCGGTGCTCGTTCGCACAACGCACTCAACGCCTTCGCCCACTGCGGATCATCGTTGAGGCACGGCACCAGCACCAACTCCTCCCCTCCCGCTTCGCGGAACTGCTCCAGCCCCCGATCACCGATTTCTTCCAGCGTCTCGATGCAATCGGCCACGAACGCCGGGCACATCACCAGCACCTTTTTCACGCCGCTTTTGCCAAGCTCATCCAGGCGAGCCTCGGTGTAGGGTTCAATCCACTTGGCGCGCCCAAGGCGCGACTGGAACGACACCGACCATTTGCCATCCGGCAATCCCATGCGCTTGGCGAATTCGGATGCCGTGCGCAGGCATTGGGCGCGGTAGCAGGTCGCCAATACTTCTGGCGAAGCGGTCTGGCAGCAATCAGCGCTTTTGAAGCAATGGTGACCGGTAGGGTCGATCTTGCTCAGGTGCCGCTCCGGTAATCCATGGAAGCTCAACAACAGGTGATCGTAACCCTGCAGCAAATACGGCTTGGCGCTGGCCACCAGCGCGTTGAGGTATTCCGGTTGATCGTAGAACGGCTGGAGAATCGAAAACTGCACATCCAGCCGCTTCTCGCGCACCACTCGCTTGGCCTCCTCGATCACCGTGGTCACGGTGCTGTCGGCGAACTGTGGATAAAGGGGTGCGAGAGTGATCTTCCTGTGACCCTGGGCCGCCAGGCGTACCAACGTCGATTCAATCGATGGCTCGCCATAACGCATCGCCAATTCCACCGGGCCGTGATGCCACTGCTCAGTCATGGCCTGCTGCAGGCGACGGCTGAGCACCACCAGCGGCGATCCCTCGTCCCACCAGATCGATGCGTAGGCATGCGCCGACTGTTCGGGACGCTTGATCAGGATCAGCGAAACCAGCAAGCGTCGCACCGGCCATGGCAGGTCGATCACATACGGGTCCATCAAAAATTGATTGAGGTAACTGCGCACATCCGCCACCGAAGTGGAGGCTGGTGAGCCCAGGTTGACCAGAAGCAACGCGTGATCGGTCATGCAACGTCCTATTTCAAAGGCGGCTGGAAAGGTCGTCCAGGGCCGCGCGCAAATCAGTGAACTGGAAAGTGAATCCCGCTTCCAGCAAGCGAGTCGGTACTGCCTTCTGGCCGCCCAGCAACAACAATGACAATTCACCCAGGCCTACCTTTAATACCAGGGCCGGCATGGGCATGAACGTCGGGCGATGCAGCACGCTGCCCAACGTCTTGGCGAATTCTCGGTTGCGCACCGGTTTGGGCGCGCAGGCATTATAAGGACCACTGGCGCTTTGCCGGTGCAGAAGAAAATCAATCAGGGCGATCTGATCGTTGATATGGATCCACGGCATCCACTGCCGGCCACTGCCGATAGGCCCGCCCAGTCCCAGTTTGAACGGTATCAACAGGCGCGACAAAAAGCCGCCCTCTGCAGACAACACCAGCCCGGTACGAATGAAAATCACGCGAATACCCAAACCTTCGGCGCGCTGGGCAGTTTCCTCCCAGGCAATGCATAACTGACTGGCAAAATCATCGATGACCGGTGGTGAGTCCTCAGTCAGTTCGCGCTCACCGCCATCGCCATACCAACCGACCGCGGACCCAGAAATCAGGACCGGCGGCTTCTGTTCACGACTTTCGAGCCATGCCAGCAGGGTTTCAGTCAGGGTGATGCGGCTACTCCACAATAGGGCTTTGCGTTTGTGGGTCCATGGGCGATCGGCAATGGGGGCACCGGCCAGATTGACGATGGCGTCGAGCGGGTCTTGTCCGATTTCTTCAAGCCGCCCGATGCCGCGCACTTGGGCGCCGCAGATCTTGGCGACCTTTGCAGGCGTGCGGCTCCAGACCGTAAGACGATGTCCTTGACTCAACCAGTGCCGGCAGAGCTGACGTCCTATCAAACCAGTACCGCCGGTCAGCAATATGTGCATGACTTCTTCCTCGCGTGGCGTTTTACCCTGATCACTAGTCTATTTTTATAAGCAAGGGATCTTTTGGTATCGGGTAGGCTCTGTGTTTAACAATAGGCCAAGCTGTCAGAACGAGAACGCTGAAAGTTATACCAAAAAACAATATTGTACAGGTTTCAACCCCGGCGTAGTCTGTACAGACAGGTAAACGAGGCCCTTATGACTGTACCTATCGCAATCATCGGCACCGGCATTGCCGGACTCTCAGCCGCACAAGCCCTGACCGACCTGGGGTATGTCGTGCAACTTTTCGATAAAAGCCGCGGCAGTGGCGGACGCATGTCGAGCAAGCGCAGCGATGCGGGTGCCCTGGACATGGGCGCGCAATATTTCACCGCCCGCGACCGTCGTTTTGTCACCGAAGTCCAGCGCTGGCAGGCCCGTGGCTGGGTCGCCGAATGGACACCGCAGCTATACACCTTCCATGGTGGCCGGCTCGATCTGTCGCCGGACGAGCAGACGCGCTGGGTTGGCACCCCGCGGATGAGCGCCATCACCCGATCCCTGCTGGGCGACCTGGAAGTGCATTTCGCCTGCCGGATCACCGAGGTGTATCGCGGCGAAGAACACTGGCACCTGCAGGATGCCGAAGGCTTCACCCATGGTCCGTTCAGCCATGTGGTCATCGCCACCCCGGCACCCCAGGCAACCGCGCTGCTGGCCTCCGCGCCAAAACTCGCTGGCGCCGCCGCCGGGGTAAAAATGGACCCTACCTGGGCCGTTGCACTGGCGTTCGAGACCCCCCTGGAAACACCAATGGAAGGCTGCTTCGTGCAGGACAGTCCGATTGACTGGCTGGCTCGTAATCGCAGCAAACCAGGGCGCGACAACACCCTCGACACCTGGGTGCTGCACGCCAACAGTGCCTGGAGTCGCCAGCATATCGACTTGCCCAAAGAAGCAGTGATCGAGCAATTGCACGGCGCGTTCGCCGAGCTCTTGCACGATGCCATGCCCGCACCCAGCTTCAGCCTGGCCCACCGCTGGCTCTATGCCCGCCCTGCCAGCAGCCATGAGTGGGGCACCCTGGCTGATGCGGACCTGGGCCTGTATGCGTGCGGCGACTGGTGCCTTTCCGGACGCGTCGAAGGTGCTTGGCTCAGCGGCCAGGAAGCTGCCCGACGCTTGCATGCACACTTGCAGTGAACTGCATTAGACCGAGTTGAAGGCTGGTAACCGTAGGAGCCGCCAACAATCCTGTACAAACAGTTTGACTTGTACACCTTTGAATCTATGATGAACCTATGTTGTACAGACTTTCAGCTCTGTACAGGTTTAGATTCCGAGGTGTTCGATGCCCCTGCCCCCTGCCAAACCGAAAATCGCCATCAGCGCCTGCCTGATGGGTTTTGACGTGCGCTACAACGGCGGGCACAAGGCTTCTCGCCTGTGCATCCAGGTCCTCAGCGACTATTTCGATTTCGTCCCGATCTGCCCTGAAGTCGCCATCGGCCTGGGCACCCCGCGCCAGCCAATCCGCCTGGTAGGGGATGCGGATGCACCTCAGGCCGTCGGCACTGTCGACCGCGAGATCAACGTCACCCGGCCGCTGGCGGACTATGGTCGGCACATGGCGGCGGAACTTGACGATATCTGCGGTTACATCTTCATGCAGCAATCCCCTTCCTGCGGCCTGGAGCGGGTCAAGGTCTACCACGTCAATGGCGCACCGCAGAAGGGTGGTGGCCGGGGCATCTACGCCCAAGCGTTCTGTGCCCAGCAAGGAGACTTGCCGGTGGAAGAAGACGGTCGGCTGAACGACCCGGTGCTGCGAGAAAACTTTATCACACGTGTATTCGCCTACAGCGCCTGGCAACAGTTGTTGCACGAAGGCCTGAGTCGCCGTGGATTGACAACATTTCACTCGCGCTACAAGTACCTGCTGATGGCCCACAACCCGGTGCAATACAAAACGCTCGGCAATTTGCTGGGCAACATGGGGCAGACCGACCCGAAAGAGCTCGGACCACGCTACTTCAGCCTGTTGATGGCGGCCCTGAAGCAATGCGCAACCCGCCGCACCCACACCAATGTCTTGCAGCACCTCTGCGGTTACCTGAAAAAAGCCATCAGCGCCGAGGACAAGAAAGAGGTGCAAAACCTCATCGGGCAATACCGCCAAGGCATCGTGCCGCTGGTGGTGCCGCTGACGTTGCTCAAGCATCACTTTCGCCAGCATCCCGACCCGTACATCGATCAGCAGGCGTACCTGCAACCCCACCCGGAAAATCTCAGCCTGCGAAATGCAATCTAATGAAATCCCGACTCGACAGCAGCGCCAGCGAAGACTTTGGTGCCGACTTCAAGAAGGCCCTGGATGATGGCTGGCTGCCGATTCGCGAAGTTGCCCGGCAGACTGGGGTGAACGCCGTGACACTGCGAGCCTGGGAACGTCGCTACGGCCTGATCGTGCCGCACCGCACGCCCAAGGGGCACCGGCTGTTCTCGGCTGAACATGTCCAACGTATTCTGACGATTCTCACCTGGCTCAACCGCGGCGTGGCCGTCAGCCAGGTCAAGCAACTGCTCGACACGCCGCAGGCTTTCAGCGAACTCGTTGAAAACGATTGGCAAGTGTTGCGCAATACCCTGTTCACCGCCGTCACGCAGCTGACCGAACGCCCCCTGGACGACACCATCAACCAAGCCATGGCGTTGTACCCGCCGCGCACCCTGTGCGAGCAGTTACTCATGCCCCTGCTGGCGGAGCTGGAACAACGCTGGCAAGGCCAGTTCGGCACGCAAATGGAGCGAGGATTTTTTTACTCCTGGCTCAGAAGCAAATTTGGCGCGCGCCTCTACCACAACAACCGCCAGTTACACGGCGCGCCACTGCTGCTGATCAATCAATCGGATCTGCCACTCGAACCTCACGTGTGGCTCACGGCCTGGTTGATCAGCAGTGCCGATTGCCCGGTGCAAGTGTTTGACTGGCCATTGCCCGCCGGTGAACTTGCGCTGGCTGTCGATCTTCTGCAAGCACGGGGCGTACTGCTTTATTCCAGCAAAGCCATAAAACTTTCAACATTGCCGAAACTTTTAAACAGCCTCAGTTGCCCAAAAATGATCGTCGGAGCGACGGTGTGCATCCACCACACCGAGTTGTGCGCAATAACTTCCGAAATCAGTGACCTGTACCTGGCCGACAGCCCCTTGGCGGCGCACCAGGCACTCGTTCAACGCGGGCTCATCTAATGGCGTTTGTTCAATGAAACGGGCGAACACAACAATGCAATTGATCTGGCTGCGCAGCGACCTGCGCCTGCATGACAACACCGCCCTCTCGGCCGCGGCAGCCCGTGGCCCGACCGTGGCGGTGTATCTATTGAGCCCGGAGCAATGGCGCGAACATGATGATGCCCCCTGCAAAGTGGACTTCTGGCTGCGCAACCTGCAGGCGTTGAGTGGTGCGCTGGGCCAGTTGAACATTCCCCTGCTGATCCGCCATGCCCCACGCTGGGATGACGCACCGGCAGTGCTGCTCGAGTTGTGCCGGCAATTGCAGATCGATGCGGTGCATCTCAACGAGGAATACGGCATCCACGAAACCCGCCGCGATGCAGCGGTAGCCCAGGCCCTGAAAGCCGAAGGCATCGAGGTCCATGACTATCTCGACCAACTGCTATTCAAGCCCGGCAGTGTGCTGACCAAAACCGGTAGTTACTTTCAGGTCTTCAGTCAGTTCCGCAAAGTCTGTTATGAACGACTGCATCATTCACTGCCCAGCCTGGTACGCACACCACTGGCGCAAACCGCACTGAATATTGCCAGCGACGCCATCCCGACGCAGGTCGAAGGGTTCGACGCCCCCCCGGAGAGCCTGCGTGAGCTGTGGCCGGCCGGTGAAGACGAAGCCCGGCGCCGTCTCGACAGTTTTACCGACATACAGATCGACTACTACCAGAGCGAGCGCGACTTTCCGGCAAAACCCGGCACCAGCCAGCTCTCGGCCTATCTGGCCGCCGGGGTGATTTCGCCCCGCCAGTGCCTGCATGCCGCGCTGCAAAGCAACCAGGGCGAGTTCGAAAGCGGCAAGGTCGGCGCCATCACCTGGATCAATGAACTGCTGTGGCGCGAGTTCTACAAACACATCCTGGTGGGCTACCCGCGGGTTTCTCGTCACCGTGCCTTTCGCCCGGAAACCGAAGCCCTGGCGTGGCGCAACGCCCCTGAAGAACTGGCCGCCTGGCAGCAGGGCCGCACCGGTTTGCCGATCATCGACGCAGCCATGCGCCAACTGCTGGAAACCGGCTGGATGCACAATCGCCTGCGCATGGTGGTGGCGATGTTCCTGACCAAGAACCTGCTGATCGACTGGCGCGAGGGCGAACGCTTTTTCATGCGCCACCTGATCGACGGCGACCTGGCCGCGAACAACGGCGGCTGGCAATGGAGTTCGTCCACCGGCACCGATTCGGCGCCTTATTTCCGTATCTTCAACCCGCTGAGCCAGTCGGAAAAATTCGACGCCGAAGGCTTGTTCATCAAGCACTGGCTCCCGCAACTGTCGGGGCTCGATAAAAAGGCTGTGCATAACCCGGCGCATCTTGGCGGTTTGTTCGGCGTGGCAGGTTATCCGGCGCCGATCGTCGACCTGAGCACCTCCCGCGCCCGCGCCCTGGCTGCCTTCAAGAATCTGCCGTCGCGGCAGACTGCCGGGAGCCTCCATGAATAACCTCCTGCAGCGTCTCTATGAACACCAGATGGAATTTGGCCGGGCGACTGGCTTTCTGCAAAGGAGAATGGGATGAATCTTACCCCTCCACGACGATACTGGTTGACCGGTGCGAGTAACGGCATTGGCGCCGCGCTGGCTGAAGAAATACTCAAGAGCGGCGCCCACCTGGCTGTTAGCGCCCGCTCGCTGGCCCCACTGAAAGTCTTGTCCCTGCGTTACCCCGGAAAAGTATTGGTGGTCGCTGGTGACTTGACCAACAGCCAGACAGTACGTGAAATCGGCGAACGGATTGCTCGGGACTGGGGCTCTCTGGACACCGTGATCCTTAACGCCGGCACCTGCGAATACGTCGATGGCAAGCAGTTCGACGCCTCGATCATCGAGCATGTGGTGCGCACCAACCTGCTCGCCAGCAGCTTCTGCATCGAAGCCGCGTTGCCATTGCTGCGCGCTGGTACCGCACCGCACCTGGTGGGCCTGGCCAGCTCGGTGACTTACCTGCCACTGCCCCGCGCCGAAACTTATCGCGGCTCGAAAGCCGGGATGCGTTACCTGTTCGAATCCCTGCGCATCGACCTCGCACCGGAAGGGATCGAAGTCACAATGGTCAATCCCGGGTTCGTCCAGACGACACTGAACGGGAAAAATGATTTACCCATGCCACTCTCCTGGAAGGCAGGGAAAGCTGCGCAGCACATCTTCCACGAAATCAGGAGCCGACCACTGGAGATCGCGCTGCCGGGGATGCTCATGTCCACCCTATGGCCGCTACCGAAAATGCTCGACCGGACGAAGCTGGCGATTGGCAAACGCATGGTTCGCAGCAGCCCGCCAATCATGGATCAGTTGTGATCGAAAGACTTGCAGCGGATGCCAGCGACTGAGCGTCCGTCAGAGCTTTCACACGGTGCCGGCTGACTGCCTTACACTGCGCGCCATGAAAAACATCCCTCACCTACAAATCGCCACCCCCGCGGTGACCTGCTCGACTTGTGCAGCCTGCTGCTGCCAGCTCGAAGTCATGCTGATCACCGATACCGGCGTGCCCGAGCGATTCATCGACACCGATGACTGGGGTGGAGAGGTCATGTTGCGCCTGGACGACGGCTGGTGTGCCGCGCTGGATCGCAACACGATGATGTGCACCATCTACGAAAAACGCCCGCTGATCTGCAGGGAATTCGAGATGGGGGCGGCGGAATGCATCGAAGAGCGCCAAGGGATTTCGACGGCGTATCGCTGAAACTCAATGTGGGAGCCAGCAGGCTAGCTCCCACAGGGTATGTTGCTCAGACAGTGATCCTTACAACGGCATCGTGTAATGCAGCGCGTAACTTTCTATACCATCGTTCGGGCTGGTAATCCCGGCATTGGAATAGTGCGTCGCGCGAATTCCGACTTCATGCCCACCGGCAAAGCGCAGGCCCACACCTAAGCGGTCCTCGAACTGAAACGCGCTGCCCAGTTCATTGCTTTCGACTTCAGTACTGGCGAACACCGCCACGCCAAACCCGAGCTCGACGTAAGGCTTAACGCTCTGACCGGCGAACTCGTAAACAAACACTGGCGAAAATGAAAGGCTGTGATTACTGGTGGTCTCGTCGCCATCCCAATAGGTGTAGGCGCCGCTCCAGTAACCGGTTAAACGACCCACGTCGCTCTGCCACCAACTCTTGTCCCAATCGAATTGCATGCCCAATCGATAAGTCATGGTTGATTCGCCGGTCTGACCGACTCCGAACTCCACGCCTGCTGCTTGCGCAGTGAAACTGTGCCCCATCAATGCAGCCGCAATCGCGGCCAAACAAAATAGTCGCTTCATAGAAACATCCTTATCCCAACGATTACGTTCGGTATTTTATTGATCTACGTTCACAGCTATAGAAGTCGACGGTTATTCAGAAGTTCAGCCCAAATTCTTCCTCTGCCCAGAATTTGCTTACTCTTCAAAGCTTCGCACAACACCAGCGTTATTCCACAGTATCGGCAATATATTTGTGAAATGAACAGGATCGGCGCTCGTCCAGAATTGCGCAGCACGAGCAGGCCCGGCGGCCAGTAATTCGCGCTCGGCGAGCAAGCGCTGAAGCTGACGCGCAACCGCCGCACCTGTATCGATCAGGCTGATGTCGTCGGGGATCATCTGTTTGAGCAAGGGCTTGAGGAAAGGGTAATGGGTGCAGCCCAGGATGATGGTGTCGGCACCCTCGGCAAGCAGCGGCTGGACGTAACGCTCCAGCAGCTGGTGCAGGACGGGACTGTGCAAGTCGCCTTTTTCGATCAACTCGACCAACCCCGGGCAAGGTTGGGTGATCACTCGAACGTCGGTGGCGAAGCGGTCGAGCAACGCGGCGAACTTGGCGCTCTGCAGGGTTCCCGTCGTGGCCAGCACGCCGACCACGCCACTGCGGGTAGCGGCAGCGGCCGGCTTGACGGCGGGCTCCATGCCGACGATGGGCCATTGCGGGTAATCGCGACGCAAGTCGGCAACACCGGCGACAGTGGCGGTGTTGCAGGCCAGGACAAGGGCCTTGGCGCCCTGGCGTTGAAAAAACTCGGCCATGACGCTGCAACGCTGCTGGATAAATTCCGGGGTTTTCTCGCCGTAGGGAATGTTCCCGCAATCGGCGACATACAACAGGGATTCGTCAGGCAACAAACGCTGGATCTCGGCTAGCACCGAAAGCCCGCCGACACCGGAGTCGAATACGCCAATCGGCGCTTCACGCATGCTTGGGCCCACAGACGCTGCAACCCGGATCTCGCTTGACTCGCAATTCGCGAAAGCGCGAACCCAAGGCGTCGATCAGCAGCAGGCGCCCTACCAGCGGCTCGCCGAATCCGGCCAGCAACTTCAACGCTTCAAGCGCTTGCAGGCTGCCGACCAGTCCCACCAACGGCCCGACCACCCCGGCCTCACTGCAGGTCAATTCAGCTTCGCTGCCGTGCCCATATAGACAGTGGTAGCACGGGCTTTCTGCTCGACGCGGATCGAACACCGACAACTGCCCTTCAAGGCGAATCGCCGCACCACTGACCAGCGGCTTGCTGGCGCTCACGCAAGCCGCGTTGACCGCTTCACGGGTGGAGAAATTGTCCGAGCAATCCAGGACCAGGTCTACGGCGGCGACAGTAGCGGCCAGGGAATCTTCATCGAGCGCTGCACGATGAGCGATCAAGCGGATTTCGGGGTTGATCGCCGTCAGGCGCTTGATTGCCGAATCGACTTTGCCCATGCCGACGCTGTCGGTGTCGTGAATGATCTGGCGCTGCAGGTTGGTCAGGTCGACCGTGTCGAAATCCGCCAGATGTAATTCGCCAACCCCTGCGGCGGCGAGGTACAGCGCCACCGGCGCACCAAGGCCACCGAGGCCGACGATCAATACTCGGCTGTCCTTGAGCCGCAACTGGCCGTCGATATCGATGTGTTGCAGCAGAATCTGCCGACTGTAACGCAGCAACTCCTGATCATTCAGCACGGCAGGCGCCCCAGACTGATGCGTTGGTGACCGCCCAGATCGGTGCGGCTGTGAACTTGCTCGAAACCGCGGGTCAACAGCAAATCGCGGACGGCCTCGGCCTGATCGTAACCATGCTCGAGCATCAGCCAGCCGCCCGTGTCGAGATGGTCCGGCGCCTGGGCGACGATCAGACGCAGATCATCAAGCCCGTCGACACCGGCCACCAGGGCGCTGGCCGGTTCAAAACGCACATCGCCCTCGACCAGGTGCGGGTCGGTGGCTGCGATGTAGGGCGGGTTACTGATGATCAGTTGAAAACGTTGGCCTTCCAGGGCGCTAAACCAATGGCTGCTCAGTACCTTGGCGTTATTCAGATGCAGGCGTTGGCGATTGCGTTCGGCCAGGGCTACGGCTTCCAGCACGCGATCCACGGCAGTGACGCTCCAGGCCGGACGCTCGCTGGCCAGGGCCAAGGCAATCGCGCCACTGCCAGTGCCCAGGTCGAGTACGTTGGCGGGGGTGGCCGGCAACAGCTCCAACGCGGCCTCCACCAGCAACTCGGTGTCTGGCCGCGGGATCAGCGTGTGCGGCGCAACTTCCAGGTCGAGCTTCCAGAAACCTTGCTGGCCAAGAATGTACGCCACCGGTTCACCGCTGCGGCGGCGCTGCAAATACTCGGCGAAGGTCAACGCCGCTTCGCTCGGCACGATGCGTTCCGGCCAGGTGTGCAGGAAGCTGCGGGACTTGCCCAGCGCAGCCGCCAGCAACAGTTCGGCATCCAGGCGCGCCGTGGGCGAGTCGGGCAGATCGGCTGCACGCAACAAACTGGCAATGATCGTCATTTACTCACCTATCGCGGCCAGTTGATCGGCCTGGTACTCGGCCAGCAACGGCTCGATCACGGCATCGACGCCCCCGGCGAGGATTTCGTCGAGCGAATACAGCGTCAGGTTCACCCGGTGGTCGGTCACCCGGCCCTGGGCAAAGTTGTAGGTACGGATACGTTCGGAGCGGTCCCCCGAGCCCACCAGCAGCTTGCGCTCACTGGCGATGGCATTGGCGGCGGCACTGGTTTGCTGGTCATTGAGCTTGGCCGACAGCCAGGACATCGCCCGCGCACGGTTCTTGTGCTGCGAACGCTCTTCCTGGCACTCCACGACAATACCGGACGGCAAGTGTGTGATGCGGATCGCCGAATCGGTCTTGTTCACGTGCTGACCGCCCGCACCGGAGGAGCGGTAGGTATCGATGCGCAGGTCTGCCGGGTTGATCTCGATCGCTTCCTGCTCGTCCGGCTCGGGCAACACCGCCACGGTGCAGGCCGACGTGTGGATGCGTCCCTGGGACTCGGTCGCCGGCACCCGTTGCACGCGGTGGGCGCCGGACTCGAACTTCAGCTTGCCATAGACGTTGTCGCCTTCGACTCGCGCAATCACTTCCTTATAGCCGCCGTGTTCACCCTCGTTTTCCGAGAGGATCTCCACCCGCCAGCCGCGACGCTCGGCGTAACGCGAGTACATGCGGAACAAGTCGCCAGAGAAAATCGCCGCCTCGTCACCGCCGGTGCCGGCGCGGATTTCGAGGAATACGTTGCGCCCGTCATTCGGGTCCTTGGGCAGCAACATGCGTTGCAGGTTGGCTTCGAGCTCGACCAGGCGCTCCTTGGCTTCGCGGACTTCTTCCACGGCCATCTCGCGCATGTCCGGGTCGCTATCCTTGAGCAGCGCCTGGGCGCCTTCGAGGTCACCCTGCACCTTGAGCAACTGTTTGTAGGTTTCGACGATCGGCTCGACTTCCGCGTATTCCTTGGAATAGGCACGGAACTTGTTCTGATCGGAAATGACCTCGCCATCGCCAAGCAAGGCGGTCAATTCCTCGAAACGGTCCTGGAGGATGTCCAGCTTATTGAGCAGTGACGCTTTCATTGTTATCCGAAAAGCTTTCCGATGAGCCCTCACCGAGGGCAAAGAGTTCCTGGGCCATCGCCAGCGCATCGAGGCGACCTTCGGCAGAGAGCTTTTTCAATTGCACGCTCGGTGCGTGCAAGAGTTTATTGGTCAGGCCGCGTGCCAGTTGCACCAGCACCTCCTCGGGGCTGCTGCCATTGGCCAGCAGACGCTGGGCCTTTTGCAATTCTTCGTCGCGCAGGCGCTCGCTCTGTTGACGATAGGCCTTGAGCACGTCCACCGCCGCCAACTCACGCAGGCGCACCATGAAGTCTTCGGCGCCCACCGAGACCATCTCTTCGGCCGCCTGGGCTGCACCCTGGCGACTCTTGAGGTTCTCGGCGACCACTTCGTGGAGATCGTCGACGCTGTAGAGGTATACGTCGTCCAACTCGCCGACTTCTGGCTCGATATCCCGTGGCACGGCAATATCGACCATGAAGATCGGTTTGTGCTTGCGCAGTTTCAAGGCGCTCTCAACAGCACCTTTGCCAAGGATCGGCAACTGACTCGCCGTGGAACTGATGACAATGTCGCTGCGCACCAACTCTGCTGGAATGTCCGATAGCAGCACCGCATGGGCGCCAAACTGCTCGGCCAGAATACTCGCGCGCTCCAGCGTGCGGTTGGCCACCACGATACGCTTCACACCCAGGTCGTGCAGATGGCGGGCGACCAGTGTAATGGTCTCGCCGGCACCGATCAGCAAGGCCTGGCTACGTTGCAGGTCACTGAAAATCTGTTTGGCCAGGCTGACCGCGGCAAACGCCACGGACACCGGGTTCTCGCCAATGGCGGTGTCGGTGCGCACTTGCTTGGCCGCATTGAACGTCGCCTGGAACAAGCGCCCGAGTAACGGTCCGACGGTGCCGGCCTCGCGAGCCACGGCGTAGGCCGACTTCATCTGGCCGAGGATCTGCGGCTCGCCCAACACCAGCGAATCAAGCCCGGAGGCGACTCGCATCATGTGACGAACTGCCGCATCGTCTTCGTGCACATAAGCGCTCGCACGCAGCTCATCGAGGCTCAAATGATGATATTCGGCCAGCCAGCGCAGCACGGTATCCGCCGACAGGTGATCCTGCTCTATATAGAGTTCGCTGCGATTGCAGGTGGAGAGGATCGCAGCTTCGCGGCTGTCGGTGAGTCGGCAGAGCTGCTGCAAGGCCTCGACCAGCTGTTCAGGGGTAAAGGCCACGCGCTCGCGGACGTCTACTGAAGCAGTCTTGTGGTTAATACCGAGTGCAAGGAAGGCCATTCAAAGTCGCTGGTGGTGACGTGAAGCCGGCAATTGTCCTACTTCGCCAGATTCAGAACAACTACTCGATATCTATTGGCCTGGTAGGCGGTATCCCGACCTGCGATCCATTCTCGTTTCAGCCTTTGTAGGAGCTGCCGCAGGCTGCGATCTTTTGATCTTGAAAAAGCAAAATCAAAAGATCGCAGCCTGCGGCAGCTCCTACAGGGTGGGGCCGGGCATGGGGTGTGACGGTAAATTGCCGGGGCCGGTTATGTTTGACCGAAGGCTTGTGTCATGATGATCCGACCGCAGGTTAGTCGTCCTCTTCCTATATGAATAGATCTTCCGCGTTGCTCCTCGCCCTCGTCTTTCTCAGCGGCTGCCAGGCCTTGGCTCCCGTGTCGACGGATGACCCGTCGCCGGTCGAAGACTCCACCCCGGCCCCTGAAAAGCCCAAGGTCTACAGTTCATTCAGCGAAGACACCGTCTTCAGCCTGCTGAGTGCGGAGCTGGCTGGCCAGCGCAATCGTTTCGACATCGCCCTGGACAACTACGTGACCCAGGCCATCAATACCCAGGATCCGGGCATCTCCGAGCGGGCATTCCGCATTGCCGAGTACCTGGGCGCCGACCAGGCCGCCCTGGACACGGCACTGATCTGGGCCAAAAACGCGCCGGACGACCTTGAGGCCCAGCGGGCCGCCGCCGTGCAGTTGGCACGCGCCGGGCGCTATGACGATTCCATGGTCTACATGGAGAAAGTGCTGCAGGGCAAGGGCGATACCCATTTCGACTTCCTCGCTCTGTCCGCGGCCGATACCGACCAGGACACGCGCAATGGCCTGATGAAAAGTTTTGACCGTTTGCTGCAGCGCCACCCGAACAACGGCCAGCTGATTTTCGGCAAGGCTTTGCTGCTGCAACAGGATGGCGACACCAAAGGCGCACTGACCCTGCTGGAAGACAATCCGCCGGACGATGGAGAAATCGCCCCCATCCTGCTGCGCGCACGCTTGCTGCAGTCCCTTGATCGCGGCGACGAAGCCTTGCCCCTGCTGCAAAAAGGCATCAAGAAGTATCCGGATGACAAGCGCCTTCGCCTGACTTACGCGCGCATGCTGGTTGAACAGGACCGCATGGATGATGCCAAGGCCGAGTTCTCAAGCCTGGTGCAGCAATACCCCGAAGACGACGACCTGCGTTATTCCCTGGCGCTCGTCTGCCTGGAGGCCAAGGCCTGGGACGAGGCCAAGGGCTACCTTGAAGACCTGATCGCCCGTGACAGCCATGTCGACTCGGCGCACCTGAACCTTGGGCGCATTGCTGAAGAACGTAACGATCCCCAAGGCGCGCTGATCGAGTACGACCAGGTCGGCCCGGGTAACGACTATTTGCCTGCACAACTGCGTCAGGCCGACATTCTGATGAATAACGGCAAGACTGCCGAAGCCCAGCGCAAGCTGGCGGCAGAGCGCGATGAGCAACCGGATTATGCGATCCAGTTGTACCTGATCGAAGCCGAAACCCTGTCCGCCAACAAACAGGGGGACAAGGCCTGGAAAGTCCTGGAGCAAGCGCTGCAAAAATACCCGGACGACCTGAATCTGCTCTATACCCGTGCCATGCAGGCGGAAAAACGCAATGACCTGGCACAAATGGAAAAAGACCTGCGCCTGATCATCAAGCGCGATCCAGACAATGCCATGGCATTGAACGCCCTCGGTTATACCCTGTCTGACCGCACGACGCGGTACGCCGAAGCCAAGGCGCTGATCGAGCAAGCGCACCGGATCACTCCGGAAGACCCGGCGGTTCTCGACAGCCTCGGCTGGGTGAACTACCGCATGGGCAATCTCGACGAAGCCGAGCGCCTGCTGCGCCAGGCCCTGGAGCGCTTCCCCGACCAGGAAGTCGCCGCCCACCTCGGTGAAGTCCTGTGGGCCAATGGCAAGCAACGCGAAGCGCGGCAAATCTGGGGCAAGTTCCTCAAGGATCAGCCCGACAGCCCTACCCTGCGCAGTACCATCAAGCGCCTGACCGGATCAGAGACTCTTTAAGATTATGTTTTTGCGCCACCTCATCGTATTCAGTTTTATCGCCCTGCTCGCCGGCTGTGCGGGTTTCACTGCCCGCGAATCGGTCGTGGGCCACGGCAACCCAGCGCAATGGCGCGAGCACAAACTGCAACTTGCGAGTCTTGATGGCTGGCAGATCGACGGCAAGATCGGCATCCGCGCGCCCAAGGATTCCGGCAGCGGCACGCTGTTCTGGCTGCAACGCCAGGAATACTACGACATCCGCCTCTCGGGCCCATTGGGTCGCGGTGCAGCGCGCCTGACCGGGCGTCCGGGCAAGGTTTCCCTGGAGGTCGCTAACCAGGGACGCTACGAAGCGCCTTCCCCGGATGCCCTGCTTGAAGAACAGCTGGGCTGGAAGCTGCCGGTTTCCAACCTGGCCTGGTGGGTCCGCGGGCTCCCCGCACCGGACAGCAAAAGCCGCCTGACGCTCGATGGCGACAGCCGTCTGGCCAACCTCGAACAGGACGGCTGGCAGGTCGAGTACACGGCCTACACCGAGCAGAATGGTTACTGGTTGCCCGAGCGGATCAAACTGCACGGCACCGACCTGGATGTCACGCTGGTGATCAAGGCCTGGCAACCACGCAAATTGGGGCAATGACATGCCAGCCAATCGCCTGACCCTGCCGTCGCCGGCCAAACTCAATTTGATGCTGCACATTCTGGGTCGCCGCGAAGACGGCTACCATGAGCTACAGACGCTGTTTCAATTTCTCGACTACGGCGACGAAATCACCTTTGCCGTGCGCGACGACGGTGTCATTTGCCTGCACACCGAGTTCGAAGGCGTCCCCCACGACAGTAACTTGATCGTCAAGGCCGCGAAAAAACTTCAGGCGCAATCCGGCTGCTCGCTCGGTATTGATATCTGGATCGATAAAGTCCTGCCCATGGGCGGCGGCATCGGCGGCGGCAGTTCGAATGCCGCCACCACCCTGCTCGGCCTCAATCACCTCTGGCAACTGGGTTGGGACGAGGATCGGCTGGCCGCGCTGGGCTTGACGCTGGGCGCCGATGTCCCGGTTTTCGTGCGCGGCCATGCGGCTTTCGCCGAGGGCGTGGGCGAGAAACTGACCCCTGTCGACCCGGAGGAACCCTGGTATCTCGTGCTGGTGCCGCAAGTCTCTGTAAGTACGGCAGAAATTTTTTCAGATCCGTTGTTGACACGTAACACTCCTCCCATTAAAGTGCGCCCCGTTCCCAAGGGAAACAGTCGAAATGACTGCTTG
>LNAP01002481.1_pt2 | contig 24244 bp, 23 predicted proteins | sample 602601 | NCBI WGS metagenome assembly LNAP01 (sample SAMN02440304, study PRJNA202911) | soil metagenome | biome: Subtropical and temperate rainforests or woodlands; isolation source: soil samples (1 kg each in a 20% v/v slurry with milli Q water) were... ...
GCTGCTCAGAAGGCTCAGCAAACTGCTGACGAAGCCAACGAGCGCGCCGCTCGTATGCTGGAAAAAGCCAGCCGCAAGTAATAGCCTTCGCGCTATATAAGCCGATCCTCTGGGTCGGCTTTTTTTTGTCTGGAGTTTGGCTGCGACCGGCTGCGCGTCGGCCGGGCGGCGTTAAAAACGCTTTCGAATGCTCATGGGCTACAGCCCACTGCGCTTCAAAAGCGTTTTTGCCTTGCCCAGCTCTAGCTCGCTCGGTCTTGAGCGGCGGTGTGGCTGAGAGCGGAAAGTCAAAAGCAGGCACAAAAAAGCCCGCTGCCGGTTTACCCAGCGGCGGGCTTTTTGTTGCGCGCAGGGTTACTGCACTACCGGCACGGTATTGGCCATCGTTGTGCCGGGCACGGCGATCTCAACCGGCAAACCGTCTTCAGCGGCGACCACATCACGCACCACTTCCCAGTCCAAGCTCACGCTATTGGTCAAGTCTTCACGCTTGAGCAGCGCGTTGATAACGGCGGTGTGTTTGTCGACTACCGACGGGTCGCCGTTATCGTCCAGAGGGGTGTGGGCTTCAAGGTAGACTTTGCCGCCGCTGACGCCGAATTTATACGGGTCGTTGAGGATGCGCACTTTGGTACCCACCGGCACCATCTTCGCCAGTTCCAGCACATTGTTGTTAAGCATGCGGAAGCAACCATGGCTGACGCGCATGCCGATACCAAATTTCTTGTTGGAGCCGTGAATCAGGTAACCCGGCAAACCAAGGTTGAATTTGAACGGCCCCAACGGGTTGTTCGGCCCTGGCGGCACGACAGTTGGCAACGGATCGCCATCGGCGGCGTGTTCAGCTCGGATAGAGGCAGGCGGGTACCAAGCCGGGTTAGCGGTTTTGGCGGTGATGGTGGTCTGGTTGATTGGCGAACCCCAGCCCTCGCGACCAATGCCTAGCGGGTAGGTGTGCACCACGTTTTCCCCTTTCGGGAAGTAGTACATGCGGTATTCAGCCAGGTTGATCACGATGCCTTCGCGCGGGCCTGGCGGCAGCACAAAACGGGTCGGCAAGATGATCTGCGTGCCAACGCCCGGCAGCCAAGGGTCGACGCCGGGGTTGGCGGCGATCATTTCCAGATAGCCCAGATCGTTGGCCACGCCGATGTCAGCGAAGGTGTCTTCGTACTTGGCGGTGATGACCTGAACCTGGCCAATGATGTCTTCGCCCGGTGGCGGCAGCGGGAACTCCAGCGCTGCGGCAGGGCCGACCGCCAACAAGGCGGCGAGTGACAGGGAACGGGCGACTGCAGGAGCGCGCGACAACATCCGGTGATCCTTGGCTGAATTAGCGAGTAGAGAAAAAACGCGATTGTACACGCGCGTACGCCAAGCCGGGAGGCCTAGACGCCAGGCCACATGGGCCGGTCGCCGCTGCGTTGAGCCTGCAAAGTGGCATAGCAGGCGGCGCATAGGCGCTTGTCACGCAGCAGGTCTTTTTCCAGGTTGACCCACTTGGGTTGCGCCGGAAGCAAACCACCGCACAAGGTGCGGTCGGCATGCCCACTCAACTCCAACTGCCGAGCCACCAAATGCACGCGCACTTCACGGCAGGCGAACAGGTCGAGCTGCTCGTCTGGTTCGATCAGTTGGTAAGCGTGTAAAGACCAAGCGGGGCGCGGCATGCGGCGGCCGCCACCTTAGCCGAAAGGTGGCGCTCGGAAAAGCCTCTCAGAGTAATGGCTTGATGGTCGGCCAGGCGTTATCCAACAGCTTGCCCTGCGCCCCCGCCGTCGGATGAATGCCGTCCGCCTGCATCAACTCCGGCACCCCACCTACGCCTTCAAGAAAGAACGGCACCAGCGGCAGCTTTTTCTCCGTGGCGACATTGCTGAACGCCGCCGCAAACGCCTTGTTGTAGCGCTCGCCATAGTTGGGCGGCAGGCGCATGCCCAACAGCAACACCTTGGCTCCGGCTTTTTGTGACTGTTCCACCATCGACGCAAGGTTTTGTTGCAATTGCGCGGGCGGCTGGCCGCGCAGGCCATCGTTACCTCCCAGCTCGATGATCACCAGACTCGGCTTATGCTCTGAGAGCAGCGCCGGCAGGCGCGCGAGGCCTCCAGCGCTGGTGTCGCCGCTGATGGAGGCATTCACTACTTTCTGCTCAAAACCGCCCTCTTCCAGGCGCTTTTGCATCAGGTTGACCCAGCCTTGGCTGGTTTCCACGCCTAAACCGGCGCTGATACTATCGCCGACGACCAGCACCGTGCTTGCCATCGCCCCTTGTGCCCAAAGCACTACCACCAGGGCACCCGTTACCCACCATGTACGCATTGGAATCTCCATGACTGTGAGCATTCTTACTGCGCGGAACCTTAGCAAAGTGGTTCCTAGCGCGGAAGGCGATTTGACCCTCCCTCGACCTGCTGCGCGGCGATAGCCTTGCCATCGTCGGCACCTCAGGTTCAGGCAAATCCACGCTTTTAGGCCTGCTCGCCGGCCTCGACCTGCCCAGCAGCGGCGAAATAACGCTTGCCGGCAAAGCGCTGAGCACCCTGGACGAAGACCAGCGTGCGCGCATTCGTGCCGAGCATGTGGGTTTTGTTTTCCAGTCGTTCCAATTGCTCGACAGCCTGAACGCGTTGGAAAACGTGATGCTGCCGCTGGAGCTCGAAGGCCACCGCGATGCCCGCGAACGTGCGCGCACATTGCTGGAACGTGTAGGCCTGGGCAAACGCCTGACCCACACCCCACGCCAGCTCTCTGGCGGCGAGCAGCAACGGGTAGCCATCGCCCGTGCTTTTGCCGCTGAACCTGCGGTGCTGTTTGCCGATGAGCCCACCGGCAACCTCGACACCCACACCGGCGAGCACATCAGCGACCTGCTCTTCGAGCTCAATCAGGAGCGCGGCACCACCTTGGTACTGGTGACCCACGACGAACGCCTCGCCCAACGTTGCCACCGGCGGATTCGCCTGGAAGCCGGGCATATCGTGCAGACCGCGGAGGCGTGATGACGCGCCTACCCTTTACTCGCCTGCTTAACCTGGCCGCGCGCCAGCTGCGCCGCGACACCCGCGCCGGTGAATTGCGCGTGCTGTTTTTCGCCCTGGTAATCGCCGTCGCCGCCAGCACTGCCATCGGCTTTTTCAGTGCACGTTTGAACGCGGCAATGATGCTGCGCGCCACCGAATTTCTCGGCGCCGACATGCTGCTCACCGGCAGCTCACCCGCTACCCAAGCGCAGTTGGATGCCGGCAATCAACGCCAGCTCAAGCATGCGCAGATCGTCGAATTCTCCAGCGTCATCGCGGCCGACGAAGGCATTCAATTGGCCAGCGTCAAAGCGGTCAGCAGCAGCTACCCATTGCGCGGCCAGCTGAAAAGCGCATCTGCACCCTATGGCGAAGAAACCACCGGTGGCAGCCCGCCAGCGGGTGAAGCCTGGGTCGAGGCGCGGCTGCTGGTGGCACTGAATGTGAAGGTGGGCGATAGCGTCGATGTCGGCGCCAAAACCTTGCGCCTGAGCCGCGTACTCACTTATGAGCCCGACCGCGCCGGCGACTTCTACAGCTTGACCCCGCGCCTGCTGATGAACCTCGACGACCTGCCGGCTACCGGCATCGTCCAGCCCGGCAGCCGCGTACGGTATGCCGAGCTATGGACCGGCAGCGCGGAAAACCTGGAAAGCTACCGCCAGGCCCTCAAGCCAATGCTGGCAGCCAACCAGAAAATCGAAGGCGCGCGCGATGCCAATCGCCAAGTGGGTGGAGCGTTGGGCCGCGCCGAGCGTTATCTGAATCTGTCGAGCCTGGCGGCGGTATTGCTTGCCGGTGTGGCCGTGGCGTTATGCGCCGCGCGCTTTGCCGCCAAGCGTTTCGACGCCAGCGCCCTGCTGCGTTGCCTGGGCCTGTCGCGCCGCGAAGCGCTGACTGTATTCACGCTGCAATTGGCCATGCTTGGCTTGCTCGCCAGTGGTATCGGCGCCCTGCTCGGCTGGCTTGGGCAAGTGGGTCTGTTCCATTTGCTTGGCGGCTTGCTACCGGCGACCGTGCCTAGCGGCGGGGTAATGCCGGCGCTGGCGGGCATGGCCACAGGCTTGGTGGCACTGGCAGGTTTTGCCTTGCCACCCTTGGCAGCGCTGGGTCGGGTGCCACCATTACGCGTTCTGCGCCGAGACTTGATGCCGGTGCCGCCGAGTTCGTGGCTGGTGTATGGCGCCGCGCTGGGCGTACTTACGCTGATTATGTGGCGCTTGAGTCTGGACCTTGCCCTGACCCTCGCCCTGCTGGGTGGCGGCTTGGTGGCGGCGTTGATTCTGGGTGGCGCGCTGGTGTTGGGTCTGCAAGGTTTGCGGCGCATGCTCGCCGGTGCGCCGCTGCCCATGCGCTTGGGCCTCGGCCAATTGCTGCGCCATCCGCTGGCTGCCGCCGGGCAATCGCTGGCCTTTGGCTTGATTCTGCTGTCCATGGCGCTGATCGCCCTACTGCGTGGCGAGCTGCTGGATAACTGGCAGCAACAGTTGCCCAAAGAGGCGCCCAACTACTTCGCCCTAAACGTGCTGCCGGCTGACAAAGACGGTTTCGCTGCGCAACTGGCAAAAATTTCCCCGCACCCGGCACCGCTCTACCCCGTGGTGCCAGGCCGTCTGATCGCCATCAACGGCCAAGCGGTAAAAGAGGTGGTGAGTAAAGACTCCACTGGCGACCGCGCCGTACGCCGTGACCTTAGCCTGACGTGGTCTGCCGACCTGCCAGTGAGCAACAAACTGATTGCCGGCAGTTGGTGGGGCAGCGAGAAAAACCCCGAACTGCCGGGCGTTTCCATCGAAAGCAAACTGGCGGAAAGCCTTAAGGTGAAACTCGGTGACCGCCTGAGTTTTAGCGTCGGCGGCCTTAACCGCGACGCTCAGGTCACCAGCTTGCGCGAGGTCGACTGGGACACCTTCCAGCCGAACTTCTATATGGTTTTCGAACCCGGCACTTTGCAGGACCTGCCCGTCACCTACCTGACCAGTTTCTACCTGCCGCCGCAGCAAGAGCGGCAACTGGTGGAGCTGTCACGCGCTTTCCCGGCAGTAACGTTGCTGCAGATTGAGGCGATTCTGGCCCAACTGCGCAGCATCCTTGCCCAGGTAACGTTGGCAGTGGAGTACGTGCTGTTGTTCGTGCTGGCTGCTGGCCTGACCGTGCTGTTCGCCGGGCTGCAAGCGACCCTCGACGAACGCATTCGCCAAGGCGCTTTGCTGCGTGCCCTGGGCGCGGAACGCAAAGTGCTGCAGCGGGCGCGCTTGGCTGAGTTTGGTGTGCTGGGTGCGGCCAGTGGTTTGTTGGCGGCGTTGGGAAGCGAGTTGGTGAGCTTTCTGCTCTACCGCTTTGCCTTCGATATGGCCTGGACGCCGCATTCGTGGTTGCTGGTGTTGCCGGTGATTGGTGCGTTGTTGGTGGGCACGGCTGGGGTGATCGGAACGCGCCGCGCCTTGAATGCCAGCCCGCTGACGGTGCTGCGTGAGGGCTGACCGAGTAACGGCAGGCCCTCACCCCTAGCCCTCTCCCGCAAGCCGGAGAGGGGAACTGATCGCCGCTCGCCGCAACTACTCGGTCTGGCCCCCTCTCTCGCTTGCGGGAAAGGCTTGGGGGCGGCCGGCTAGGCGAGGGGCCTTTATTCGGGCTTCACATACTCGATCACGTTCACCCACCACCACTTTTCCCCTTCCGGGGTGACGACCATAAATTCGTCGCCCACTTCCTTTTTCAGCAGTGCCCGCGCCATTGGCGAGTCGATAGAGATGTAGTCATTGCGGCCATGAATTTCGTCATAGCCGACGATGCGAAAACGTTTCTGGTCGCCCTCTTCGTTTTCGATTTCCACCCAGGCGCCAAAAAACACCCGGCCTTCCTGTTCCGGGCCGTATTCCACCACGCGCATATCTTCCAGACGCTTACGCAAATAGCGCACGCGGCGGTCGATTTCGCGCAGCAGTTTTTTGTTGTACTGGTAGTCGGCGTTTTCGCTGCGATCGCCCAGGGACGCGGCCCAGGTGACCTTTTGCGTGGTGTCGGGGCGTTTGACCCGCCAGAGGTAATCGAGCTCTTGCTTAAGCGCTTCGTTACCTTCTTTGGTGATGATCTGCGTGCTCACGCTGCGGTTTACCGTATCGGGTTGAGGCGCGAGATCTTAGCGCGCCTGCCGCGTGGGTTGTAGGGTGTGCTGCGCGCACCAAGTGATATCGGCGCCTGCGCATTGGTGCGCATAGCACACCCTGCGGATCACGCGCGTTCCAAAGCCAGCGCCACACCTTGACCACCACCAATGCACAGGGTCGCTAAACCTTTTTTGGCATCGCGCTTGATCATTTCATGCAGCAAGGTCACCAATACCCGGCAGCCTGAGGCGCCGATGGGGTGGCCGATGGCGATGGCGCCGCCGTTGACGTTGACCTTGCTGGCGTCCCAGCCCAGCTCTTTACCCACCGACAATGCCTGCGCAGCAAAGGCTTCATTGGCTTCGATCAGATCCAACTGGTCGAGGGTCCAGCCGGCTTTTTCCAGACAGCGTTTTGTAGCTGATACCGGGGCAATACCCATGATTGCCGGATCAACACCCGCGTTCGCGCAGGCGGCAATTTTCGCCAGCACCGGCAAGCCCAGGGCCGCCGCTTTGTCCGCGCTCATCAGCAGCACCGCAGCGGCGCCGTCGTTAAGGCTGGAGGCATTGCCCGCAGTAACGCTGCCGTCTTTCTTGAAGGCGGGTTTAAGTTTGGCCAACGATTCGGCGCTGGTGCCAGCGCGCGGTTGTTCGTCGATGGCGAAGGCGATCGGCTCGCCTTTGCGCTGGGGGATCAGAATCGGGGTGATCTCGTCGTTAAACCGCCCGGCTTCAATCGCGGCTACCGCTTTCTGTTGCGAGGCGGCAGCGAAAGCGTCCTGCTCTTCGCGGCTGATGCCGTATTTCTCCACCAGATTTTCCGCCGTGATGCCCATGTGGTAGTCGTTAAAGGCATCCCATAGGCCGTCGGTAATCATGCTGTCGAGCACTTGCCCGTGGCTCATACGCAGGCCAGTGCGGGCACCAGGCATTACATACGGCGCCAGGCTCATGCTTTCCTGGCCACCGGCGATGATCACCTCAGCATCGCCACAGCGAATCGCCTGAGCGCCCAAGTGCAGCGCTTTCAGGCCGGAGCCGCAGACTTTGTTCAGTGTTAACGCCGGAACGGCAACCGGCAGGCCGGCTTTGATCGCCGCTTGGCGTGCGGGGTTTTGCCCGGCGCCGGCAGTCAGCACTTGGCCGAGGATCACCTCGTCCACTTCGGCGCCATCCAGCCCGGTCTGCTCCAGCAGCGCGCGGATCACCGCAGCGCCGAGGTCCACAGCAGAAATCCCTGCCAACGAGCCTTGGAAACTGCCGACGGCGGTACGGGTGGCGGCAACAATTACGACGTCTTGCATGGCAACGCTCCTGGTCAGACCGCGAATTGCATTTCCGGCACATGCTCGGGCACTACCAACTTGCCAGCGGTTTTAGCCTGGATTTCCTCCACGCTCACGCCCGGCGCGCGCTCTTTGAGGATAAAAGCGCCATCGGCAATTTCCAGGTAAGCCAAATCGGTGAGCACCCGTTTAATACAGCCGGCGCCGGTAAGCGGCAGGCTGCAACGGGCGAGCAATTTCGACTCGCCGTCTTTGGAGGCGTGGGTCATGGTGACGATGATATTTTCCGCGCCGGCGACCAAATCCATCGCTCCGCCCATGCCTTTAACCAGTTTGCCCGGCACCATCCACGAGGCGATATTGCCCTGCACATCCACCTCAAAGGCGCCGAGTACGGTCAGGTCGATATGGCCGCCACGGATCATGGCAAAGGATTCAGCCGAGGAGAAAATTGAGGCGCCGGTGCGCGCGGTCACGGTTTGTTTGCCGGCGTTGATCATATCGGCGTCAATCTCGTCCGCGCGGGGGAAAGCGCCCATACCGAGCAAGCCGTTTTCCGACTGCAGCATCACTTCCATGCCGTCCGGAATGTAGTTGGCCACCAGCGTAGGAATGCCGATGCCGAGGTTAACGTAGTAGCCGTCCTGCAATTCGCGGGCGACACGCTGAGCCATTTGTTCGCGGGTAAGTGCCATGTTCTTGTTCTCTCTCGCTTAGGCGCGCACGGTGCGTTGTTCGATGCGTTTTTCAAAGCTGCCGCAGATCAGGCGATCGACATAAATGCCGGGGGTGTGGATCTGCGTAGGGTCGAGTTCGCCGGGGGCGACGATTTCTTCCACTTCAACCACGGTGATCTTGCCGGCGGTAGCGGCCAGTGGGTTGAAGTTCTGCGCCGTGTGGCGGTACACCACGTTGCCAAACCAGTCGGCTTTCCAGCCTTTGACGATGGCGAAGTCGCCGGTGATGGCGGTCTCCATCAGGTACTGGCGGCCATTGAATTCGCGGGTTTCTTTGCCTTCAGCGACTGGTGTACCAACCCCGGTGGCGGTGAAAAAGGCCGGAATGCCGGCACCGCCAGCGCGCATTTTTTCTGCCAGGGTGCCTTGCGGGGTGAGTTCAACTTCCAGCTCGCCGCTGAGCAGTTGCTTTTCGAACAGGGCGTTTTCGCCGACGTAAGAGGCGATCATCTTGCGGATCTGCCGGTCTTCGAGCAGCACGCCCAGACCAAAACCATCGACGCCGCAGTTGTTGGACACCACGGTCAGGTCGCGCACGCCTTTGCGTTTGATCTCGGCAATCAGGTTTTCCGGAATGCCGCATAGGCCGAAGCCGCCAGCAATGACCGTCATCCCATGCTCAAGGCCAGCCAGCGCCTCGGCGTAGGAACCCACACGTTTATCGAAACCTGCCATGGGGCGTCGCCTCTTGTTGTTGAAGTTGTTTTTGAAGGGAGGCCAGAGTGTTGCCCCGAGCAATTCATTTGTTAAGTTGATTTTTAAAATGAATTGATTGATAAAACAGCACAGTCAACAGAGAGCGTGGCCATGACCGTTAAACAACTGCGCGCGTTTCTGGCGGTCGCGCAAAGCCTGAGTTTTGCTCAGGCAGGCGAGCGCCTGTACCTGTCGCAATCGGCGTTAAGCCTGACCATCAAGGGGTTGGAAGAGGGGCTGGGTGGGCGTTTGTTTAGCCGCACTACACGTACGGTCAGCCTGACCCCGGAAGGTGAGGCGCTGCTGCCACTGGCGCGGCGTCTGCTCGCGGATTGGGAAAATGCTGAAGACCAACTGCGCCAGCGCTTCACGCTACAACAGGGCCGGGTGACCCTGGCCGCCATGCCCTCCTTTGCCGGCAACTTGCTGCCCTCGCTACTGGTGCAATTTCGCGCGCGACATCCAAAGGTGAATGTCACGGTCAACGACGTGATCAACGAACAAGTAATTGAGATGGTCCGCGACCGCCAAGTGGAATTAGGCATCGCCTTCGCCCCTGAAGCGGACGCCAGCCTGCACTTCACGCCGCTGTATATGGACCGGTTTGTCGCGGTGGTAGCGGCGGATTCGCCGTTGGCCGAGCAGAAAGAAGTGGACTGGGCAACGCTGCTGGAGCACCCATTTGTCACCCTGCAACGGCCTTCCACGGTGCGTTTTATGCTGGAAGACCATTTGCGTCAGCGCGGCCTGAAGCTGCCGGTGGCGTTTGAAAGTCATCAGTTGGCGACGGTGGGCAGGATGGTGGCCAGCGGCTTGGGCGTAAGCGCCGTACCGGCGTTGTGTGTGCAGCAGATGCATGAGTTGGGGGCTCGCTGCCTCACATTGCATGAGCCAGTTATCGAGCGCGCCATTGGGATTTTGCGTAAGGCCGATCACGAATTGTCGGTGGCCGCTGAGGCGTTATACGACACCTTATTGGCCGCCAGGCCCGGAGAAACAAGCGCGATCGGTTTAAAACAAGGAGAGTAAGAGTTGCTGGCCGTGACTTAGCCAATCATAGAGGCGGGCGGGAAAATCGGGCTGGGCTCCTAGCCCGATCAGGAGAAGAAGACCACTTCCGGTGAAGTTCAACAGACCACGGGAAGGGACAGAAGGAGTGTTATCGGATGGTTGATGCATGATGGAAAACCCGGCCAGAAATGAGGCGGGGAGAATTGCAAACCGACTGAAAGCGCTCTGTAGAAAACAAGTCAAATACCCGTAGGCAAATTCCTAAGCGCCAGCACAACGCCACCCTATATCGGCAAAAACCACACTGCTAAGCTCAGCCTCGTATCGATTTGCCCAACCTCTGCTCAAGCCGGAGTTATAACAACAATGCAAACGACCGAACTTACCGCTATCGCGAAAGTAAAACTGTTGATCGCTGGCGAGCTGATCGACTCCAGCAGCAACCAATGGCGCGACATCATCAACCCGGCGACCCAACAGGTGCTAGCGCAGGTGCCCTTCGCCACGCAGGCCGAAGTAGACGCCGCTATCAGCGCCGCTGCCGAGGCCTTCAAAACCTGGCGCAAAACGCCCATCGGCGCTCGCGCGCGGATATTTCTCAAGTACCAGCAGCTGATTCGCGAGCATATGCAAGAGCTCGCCGCTCTGCTCACCGCTGAGCAAGGCAAAACCCTGGCCGATGCCGAAGGCGATGTATTCCGCGGCCTGGAAGTGGTCGAGCACGCGGCGGGAATCGGCAATCTGCAATTGGGTGAATTGGCCAACAACGTCGCTGGCGGCGTGGACACCTACACCCTGCTGCAACCGCTGGGCGTCTGCGCCGGCATCACCCCGTTTAACTTCCCGGCAATGATTCCGCTGTGGATGTTTCCCATGGCCATCGCCACCGGCAACACCTTTGTGCTGAAACCGTCCGAGCAAGACCCGATGGTGACCATGCGCCTGGTCGAATTGGCCATGCAGGCTGGCGTACCGCCCGGCGTGTTGAATGTGGTGCATGGCGGCGCGGAGGTGGTAAACCGGCTTTGCGATCATCCCGACATCAAAGCCGTATCGTTTGTCGGCTCAACCCAGGTCGGCACCCACGTGTACAACCGCGCCACGCAAAACGGCAAACGCGCGCAATGCATGATGGGCGCGAAAAACCACGCCATCGTGATGCCCGATGCCAATCGTCAACAAACGCTGAATAACTTGGTGGGCGCGGCTTTTGGTGCCGCGGGCCAGCGCTGCATGGCGCTGTCAACGGTAATTCTAGTGGGCGAAGCACAGACCTGGCTGCCCGAGCTGGTGGAGCGCAGCAAAACCTTGCGCCTGAATGCCGGCACTGAAGCGGGCGCCGACCTCGGGCCGGTGGTGTCCTGCGCGGCGCTGGAGCGCATCCACGGCTTGATCGCGGCGGGCGTTGCCGAAGGCGCGACCTTGGCGCTGGATGGGCGCAACCCAACAGTGCCCGGTTTTGAGCGCGGTAACTTTATCGCCCCGACGCTTTTCAGCGATGTGACCCCAGCTATGCGTATCTACCGCGAGGAGATTTTCGGCCCGGTGCTGTGCGTGCTCAATGCCGCCAGCCTGGACGAGGCCATCGCGCTGATCAACGCCAACCCCAATGGCAACGGCACAGCCATTTTCACCCGCTCTGGCGCCGCTGCGCGGCACTTTCAGGAAGAGATCGACGTCGGCCAGGTGGGCGTCAACGTACCCATTCCAGTGCCGGTGCCGATCTTCTCCTTCTCCGGTTCACGGGCGTCAAAACTCGGCGACCTGGGCCCGTACGGCAAACAGGTAGTGCAGTTTTATACCCAGACCAAAACCGTTACCCAGCGTTGGTTCGATGAAGATGACGTAGGCACGGTAAACACCACCATCACGCTGAAATAGACCCCACCCATCACCAGCACAAGAGGGAATTTGCCATGAATATCGGTTTTATCGGCCTGGGCAATATGGGTGGGCCTATGGCGCTGAACCTGCTCAAGGCCGGCCATCAGCTGACGGTGTTTGACCTGGTGCCAGCTTCGGTACAAGTGCTTATCGACGCCGGCGCCCACGCCGTGCATTCGCCGGCGGCTGTGGCGCGTAGTGACGCGCAACTAATCATCACCATGCTGCCCGCCGCGCGCCACGTAAAAGCCGTGTACCTGGCAGAAGACGGCCTACTCGCCCACGTAACGCGCGGCGTGCGCTTGATCGACAGCTCCACCATCGACCCCATGACCGCCCGCGAAGTCGCCGCCAAAGCAGCAGAGCAAGGCAACCCGATGATTGATGCGCCGGTTTCTGGCGGCACCGCTGGCGCAGCGGCCGGCACCCTGACCTTTATGGTCGGTGGCAGCGAGGCCGACTTCGCCCATGCGCAACCGCTGCTCGCCGCCATGGGCAAAAACATCGTGCACTGTGGCGCCAGCGGTAACGGCCAGGTTGCCAAGGTGGCGAACAATATGCTGCTGGGCATCTCCATGATCGGCGTGGCCGAAGCGATGAACCTCGGTGTGGCGTTGGGCATGGATGCCAAAGTGCTGGCCGGGGTGATCAACAGCTCCAGCGGCCGCTGCTGGAGTTCGGACACCTACAACCCCTTCCCCGGCGTGCTGGAAAACGTTCCAGCAGCGCGCGGCTACAGCGGTGGTTTTGGCGCCAACCTGATGCTTAAAGACCTCGGCCTGGCCACCGAGGCTGCCAAGCAAGTGCAGCAGCCGGTAATGCTCGGTGCCCTGGCGCAACAGCTGTACCAAACCTTTAGCGCCGAGGGCAATGGCGACCTGGACTTCTCCGCCATCATTCAGCTCTACAGCGGCAAGGTTTGAGTGCCGCACATGCCCCTAATAAAAAAGATAGAGAGCACCCCATGCACGACCTGGAACTAAGCGAAGAACAACGCATGATCCGCGATATGGCTCGCGATTTTGCCCGCCATGAAATCGCCCCGCATGCCGAAGCATGGGCCAAAGCCGGTTGGATAGACGACGCGGTGGTCACCCGTATGGGCGAATTGGGCCTACTCGGCATGGTGGTGCCCGATAGCTGGGGCGGCTCCTATACCGACTACGTGGCCTATGCCTTGGCGGTGGAAGAAGTGTCCGCCGCCGATGCCGCGACCGGCACCTTGATGAGCGTGCATAACTCGGTGGGCTGTGGCCCGGTGCTTAACTACGGCAGCGAAGCACAGAAACAAGAATGGCTGGCGGCGCTGGCCAGTGGTGCGGCGATTGGCTGCTTTTGCCTGACCGAGCCGCATGCCGGTTCTGAGGCCAATAACCTGCGCACCCGTGCCGAGTTGCAGGGCGGCAGTTGGGTGCTGAACGGCGCCAAGCAATTTGTCAGCAATGGTAAGCGCGCCAAGCTGGCCATTGTGTTTGCTGTAACCGATCCGGAGCTGGGCAAAAAAGGCCTGTCGGCGTTTCTGGTGCCCACCGACAACCCGGGTTTTGTGGTCGACCGTAGCGAAAAGAAGATGGGCATCAAAGCCTCCGACACCTGCGCCGTCACCCTCAACAATTGCGTCATCCCCGCAGCCAATCTGCTGGGCCAACGCGGCAAAGGCTTGGCCATCGCCCTGTCCAATCTCGAAGGCGGCCGCATCGGTATTGCCGCGCAGGCGCTAGGCATTGCCCGTGCCGCGTTTGAGGCCGCGCTGCTATACGCCCGCGAACGGGTGCAGTTCGGCAAACCGATCATTGAGCACCAAAGCATCGCCAACAAACTCGCCGATATGCACACGCAGATAAACGCCAGCCGTCTGCTGATTCTGCACGCCGCTCGCCTGCGCACGGCCGGGCACCCATGCCTATCCGAAGCCTCGCAGGCCAAGCTGTTTGCCTCGGAAATGGCCGAGCGCGTGTGCTCCGACGCCATTCAAATTCACGGCGGCTACGGCTATCTGGAGGACTACCCGGTAGAGCGCTATTACCGCGATGCGCGCATCACGCAGATCTACGAGGGCTCCAGCGAAATTCAACGACTGCTGATTGCGCGGGAGTTGGCCAATTACGCGCTGTAACGCTCAGCCAGAAAAAACAGGCAAAAAAAACCGCCCAAAACGGGCGGTTCAACTGAGCAGAAGCTCAGAACGTCCATGCTATTTATTTGATTAACGAACTATTGGATTAACGAACTACTGGATTAACGGATGCTGAGCGCGCGCTGATGGCGGTTGTAGAAACCTACGTAGGTGCCAGCCGACCAAAAGAAAACTCGCGGCAATGGCAAGAGCCAGGCACAGCACAATCAACCAGTAGGTGGCGGTATAGGCCGCCAGCGTCTGCTCCAGGCTGTCCTGCTGCCACCGACGGTTCAACGCGATAAAGTCGCTGACCTCCTTGCTGACGTCGACGATGCGCGGCGCCAAGTCACGGTCATAAGACTCAACCGCCTGGCCAAACTTGCTGGTGTTGAGCAACGTGCGGAACTCATCTTGCTCACGCATCAAGCGCGAAACGCTGTTTTGCAGAGCGAAGAATGTGCTGCGTTGAACGTCACCTAAGCGCAACGCCGACAGCGTGATTACCTCGGAAAAAATCTGCGCCATATAGCCGTGAGCGCGTATGAGCTCGGCCGAATCTGCCTCGCTGTTGTCGGCTTGTAAACGAAGCGCGTGGTCGCTGACGCCTAGCGCCGAAAGGTTGCTTTGTAGCTCAACCAAACCTCGGCTGAACGGTTTTGTTTGGGTCTGGATGTCCATGTTGGCATCGCGCAACACAGCAGCCTGCTGCACGGCTGCAAAGCCGGCCAACAGCAAGATCAAAAGAAACAACAGGAAAGAGAAAACAGGCCAGACAGAACGACGGGGGTTGGAGAGGGTGTTGGGGTGCACGGTTAAATTCCCTTTAGCAATTCGAACAAAACAGAAACGCCCGAACTGTTGCCCGTTCATTTGCGTCCCTGCCAACTGAGCCCTTGAAAATGAATTGCCAAGACCACCACTGCGCAGTCACTCAACAAAAACATCTGCGAATTGAAGATCCTGCCACCTTACTTCTGCACATCGCTTGGCAATTCATACCCAAGGGGTAACTGGGTTGACGACGCGTGTCGTCGAGAGAAATTAAACGCCTGGCGGGCTAGTGGGCGAAATCGGAAGCCACCGACACAGCCGTAGGAAAATCCCATTCGATCAGCTAATTTCTACCCTCTTGCAGGCCATATCCCACATGGCTAACAGCAGTCCGGGCAAACACTGCTATTCACATCACGCTCTCTTGGGCAAACTCTCAGCGCTACGCCAGGTCTCACCCTCACTTCCTGCCAGCCGCTAAGGGCCCGTTGTGACTGCTGCTCCCGCCTCTACCCCGCTTACTCCTGCGCAACTGCGGCAAATCCTGATGGGTCTGTTGCTTGGGATTTTTCTCTCGGCACTCGACCAAACCATCGTTGCCGTCGCCCTGCCCGAAATTGCGCTGCAATTGCCCGGTAGTGAAGTGCTGGCCTGGGTGGTGTCGGCCTATATGTTGGCCATGACCATTTCCACGCCGTTCTTTGGCAAGCTCGGCGATCTGTATGGCCGGCGCCGTCTGCTGCTGATATCCATCGGCCTGTTTGTATTCGCCTCGGTGCTCTGCGCCATGGCCCAGGACATGTGGCAACTGGTTGGCGCGCGCGCCCTGCAAGGCATCGGCGCCGGCGGCATGATCGCCACCATTCAAGCGCTGATCGGCGACTTGATCGCCCCCGCTGAACGCGGGCGCTACCAGGCTTGGTTCAGCGGCATGTTTGCCCTGGCTAGCCTGATCGGCCCACCACTGGGCGGTTTGCTCAGCAATCAGCTGTCGTGGCGCTGGGTGTTCTGGATCAACCTGCCGGTGGGTCTGCTGGCGATGTGGCTGTGCCACAAGCGCCTGGCCGGCCTGGCGCAGATAAGGCGCAAGGCGCAGCTCGATTACCTGGGCGGCGTGCTGTTACTGATTGGTCTGGGCAGTTTGCTGTTGCTGATCACACGCCTGGGCCAAGAACGCCAGTGGCTAACGCTTGCAAATGGCATTGGCCTGGCGGTTGCGCTCATCGGTTTGCTGTTGTTTGTGCTGCAAGAACGCCGCGCTCACGAGCCAGTTATTCCCCTGGAGCTGTTTCGCATCGGCCCGGTTCGCGCCGGTTGGTGCCTGCTGTTTTTCGCCAACTTTCAAGCGGTGGCCCTGGCGGTGCTCTTTCCCCTGCACGCCCATGCCCAAGGCGGTGCCGGCACCGGTGCAAGCCAACTAATGGCAATTGCCATCGGTGCGCCGTTGGGGGCTTTTATTGGTGGGCGGTTGAGTTCGCAGTTGGGCCGCTACAAACCCTTGATCCTCGCCGGCAACCTCCTGCTGCCGGTGGCGCTGGTGGCCTTGGCATTTCTGCCTGGAGCGCTGGCAATGCTTAGCCTGCCGCTGCTGGTGTGCTGCGGCGTGGCGTTGGGTTTGCAGTTCCCCACCTCAATGGTGGCGGTGCAGAGCGCGGCGCCAATTAGCCATTTGGGCGTGGTGACCGCCGCCTGCGGCATGTTCCGTGGACTCGGCGGCGCGCTGGGAGTAACCCTACTGTCGAGCCTGCTGTGGCACCTGCTGCCTAGCGTCGATCCGGAACATATCAGCGCCAGCCTCGGCTCAGTCGACAGCGAACAACTGCGCCTAGCCTTTCGCGATTTACTCCTGCTGGATGCCGCCATTGCTGCCATACCGCTGCTGATCGCCCTGTTTATGGCCGACCACCGTTTGCGCCACCACCTGCCAGCAGCGGCCAACGCCGACTGATCGGCGGAATCCCGCCCAGCGGTGGCGGGATCTGGCCAAATTCAGCCCTCTCCGGCAGCGCCAAATCGCCTACAAACCCCGCCCTGCGGCGCCTCGCCGCACCTGGCCCCGGTCTTGCTCTTAGCCTTTCCGATTGAAAACTGGAAATGGTCTAACTGATGAAAAAGCTGTTGTTATCCCTGTTGTGCCTGGTTGTTGTGGGCTGCACGAAAACCCCTGAACCGGAAAAAACCGTCGACGTCCTGCTGATTGGCGGCGGCATCATGAGCGCCAGCTTGGGCACCTACCTGAAGGAGCTGGAGCCAGGCTGGAGCATCGACATCTACGAGCGCATGGGCCAGGTTGCCGAAGAAAGCTCCAACCCTTGGAACAACGCCGGTACCGGCCACTCGGCCTTTTGCGAGCTGAACTACACCCCGGAAATGGCCGACGGCAGCATCGACATCAGCAAAGCGGTGGCGATCAACGAGTCGTTTGAAATCTCCAAGCAGTTCTGGGCCTATCAGGTTGAGCAGAACGTACTGAAAAACCCGCCCTCGTTTATCAACAACGTGCCGCACATGAGCTTTGTCTGGGGCGACGACAACGTCTCCTACCTGCACAAGCGCCACGCCGCTTTGCAGCACAGCTCGCTGTTCCGTGGCATGGAGTATTCCGAAGACCCGGCACAGATCAAACAGTGGGTGCCGCTGGTAATGGAAGGCCGCGCCGAGGGCCAGAAGCTGGCCGCTACACGTATGCCGATTGGTACCGACGTCAACTTTGGCGAAATTACCCGCCAGCTGTTCGCCTCGCTGACCAGCCGCCCGGATGTAGCCCTGCACCTGCAACATGAAGTGCGCGACATCGTGCGTAACGACGACGGCACCTGGACAGTGGTAATTGCCGACCTCGGCAATGCCGAGCAACTGAAAAGCGTCAACGCCAAGTTCGTGTTCATCGGTGCCGGCGGCGGCGCGCTCAAGCTGCTGCAAAAATCCGCTATTGATGAGGCCGACGGCTACGCCGGTTTCCCGGTCGGCGGCGAATTCCTGGTCACCAAAAACCCAGCAATCGTTGCCCAGCACCAGGCCAAGCTGTACGGCAAAGCCTCGGTTGGTTCGCCACCAATGTCGGTTCCACACCTCGACACCCGCGTGATCGACGGCCAGAAGGCGCTGCTGTTCGGCCCCTTCGCCACCTTCTCCACCAAGTTCCTGATCAATGGCTCGCTGTGGGATATGTTCAGCGCCATGACCTGGCACAACGTCATGCCGATGGCCAATGTCGGGGTGGATAACACCTCGCTGACCACCTACCTGATCGGCCAGCTGATGCTCAGCCAGGACGACCGCATGGCCGCCCTGCGCGAATACTTCCCTAACGCGCAAGACGCCGACTGGGAACTGGTGCATGCCGGCCAGCGCGTGCAAATCATCAAGAAAGACCCCGAACTGGGTGGCGTGCTGCAATTTGGTACCGAAATCGTCAGCTCGGCCGACGGCAGCATTGCCGCGCTGTTGGGTGCGTCGCCAGGTGCCTCGACCGCTGCGCCGATCATGCTCTCGGTGTTGGAAAAAACCTTTAAAGAAAAAATCAAGACACCCGAGTGGCAAGCCAAGCTGAAGGAAATCATTCCCTCGTACGGGCGCAAGCTCAACAACGACCTGGAGCTGACCAACAGCACGCGCGCCTGGTCCAGCGCTCGCCTGCAGCTACCGTTCGTGCAAGTGCAGCCTGACACCGACCCCATGGCTGACGCGCTGTAACGCCCTGCTCCAGCCTCGCTGAAAAAGGTGCCGGCCGCTCTGGCTGGCGCCTTGTCTCGCACACCCGAGCACTCGTGCTTGCGGCCCTCAGGCATGACCGGCACACTGCCGGCTCGCAGGCACATCGCCGCCACAACTGGAGACACCCATGCCTGTAATGGATACCGACAAACGTATGGCCGCACGCACTTTTATCCTGGGCCACACAGATGCGCTGAGCTGCACGGTTTACCGCTTGGATGAAACCGACCCGGAAGCCGAAGAAGAAGACCTTGGCGACGGCAAGGTGCTGTTCAACGGCCAGTTCCAAGCACCGGTGGAGTGGAATGCCGAAGCGCGTGACGACTTCTACGGCGACGCCGACCCAGGGCTATTTTTTAACGCCTTTATCGAAAGCGAAGCCAAGCCCGGCAGCAAGGCACACTTCGACGTCGAGATCGGCGACTACATCGCGACCCTGCCAGGTGACGGTGAAGTGGTGATGTATTACGTGTACGACGCCGTGGAAGATGAAAGCGGCCGCTTGTGCATCCTGATTCGCGACGAAGAACAGCCCGAGTAAAACCCTCCCGTAGGTTGGGTTGAGCGCAGCGAAGCCCAACAAACCGGCCACAGGCCGGTGCTTATCGGTCTCATGTTGGGCTTCGCTTTGCTCACCGAACGCGGACCGACCCAACCTACGGTTCTTGTTCTTCTTCCTGCCACTTCGCCCATTTGGGTGGTATCAACTTACCGGCCTGGTAGATCTTCTCCACGGTTGTGCCGTCTTCATGGTGGATGATCAGCACCGCATCCTTGCCCCGTAAAAACCGCTCGGTTTCCTGCAACAACTTTCCCTTGGTCAGTGCCCGCTTGGACGGACGCGTTGCGCCCTGCTTGATCAGTTGCCAACCCTCTGGCACACGGCTGATGTGGTAGTCGCCCATGCTGCTCGTTATCCCTAATGTCATAAGCCCAGTTCTGGAATATCCGAGCCAAGCGCAGCGACGCCAGTTCATACAGAAGGATGAGCGGTCATGAACTTATTGAGTGATACCTCGATTGAGTCACCCCCGTAGTTGCAAATGGCCAGCTATGCAAGCGCAGCGGCTAATTAAAATTCAGCAGCGAAATTGCACTTTAATATCAAAAAACCGTTTGTCGCCAATGACTTAAATAGGACGAACGATCTCACTGAAGTGCCTTCAGAAACTCTGTAAGGCCCATTAGGGGTTTTGCTACTACTTCAGAGAAAAGGAGAAACCAAATGGCTACCAACAAAAACCCTGGTAACTTCGCCAACGACCGAGCGAGGGCCTCGGAAGCTGGACGCAAAGGTGGACACAACAGTGGCGGCAACTTCGCCAACGACCCGCAAAAAGCCTCGGAAGCCGGCCGCAAAGGTGGCCAAGCCAGTCATGGCGCCAAAACCAATTAGTCGTTTAAGTTGATATCACGAAGACCCGCGCCTGCGGGTCTTTGCTTTTGTGCGGCGGTGTTTTTGCCGTTAACGGTTTCTGTGGCGGCGCTCGCCATGGTCCCCGCGCCCATCATGGCCGCGGTCGTTGCCACGATGTTCGTTTCCACGCCGATCATCTCGGTCATGCCGTTGATGACGATCATGCCCACGCCCAGGCGCTGAGTAGAAGCCGCGCGGCGGCTGGTTCCAGCCCTGATAAATGGGCGGGCGGCGGTGGGGTTGCGGGGCGTAGTAGCGCGGTGGCGGTGGCGGCGCGTAATACCGTGGAGCCGGCGCGTAATAGCGCGGGGCGGAATAAACCTCATAGCGCTGCACGCTATAGCCATTGCCGTAGGGCGAAGCGTAGGCCGGTACGCCGTAACTACCACGGCTATAGCTGCGGTCGTAATTGTCGTCGAAGTCGTAACCCACACAACCAGCCAAGAACAGGCTTATCAAGCCAAGTAGCAGGGTTCGGTAAAACGTCATGGCAGCCTCCTGAGACCGCACGGGAACCGAGAGGCGAATGCCGCTCAGCGAGTGTTCCCAAGTCTTGGACAGCGCCAACGTCTACCGGCTTGCTGTAGGACGATGCTTATTCCATTGCCAGTTATTTCAGCTTTGCACCAAAGCGCAGCGCTCCCCAGCAGCGCGCCTTATTTTCGCGCACAGGCTGTATCACCTAGCCGCATGGATTACCCGCCAGCCCAAGTAAACCGGACCCTTGGTAAGTTGGCACGGCTCTGGCTATAGCCTTGTTGTGCAGGATTAACCCAGGCCAACGCCCAGGTACGCGGCACCACAATTTGCAATGGATGACTAGGGTTCCGGCTAGCGCTTAAAGCGCTAAGTGACTGGTCCGAGAGTTGTCGACCTCCAGTGAGGTTACACGGCGGGACAAAAGCCCGGGAGACGAACGCCAAGCCGCGTTGCGCCTGCCCGCTTTTTTTTATTTATGCGCTGCCCTTCACTTAAGCCCCGCTTTCTCGCTCTCGCGTTTACCGGCCTTGCTGCCGCCCTCAGTTTCAGCGCCCAAGCCGCGGCGAAAGAAAAATTCTCCGTTTGCTGGACCCTCTACGCCGGCTGGATGCCGTGGGAATACGCGGCCGCCGAAGGCATCGTTGATAAGTGGGCGAAGAAGTACAACATCGCCATCGACGTGGTGCAGCTCAACGACTACGTGGAATCGATCAACCAATACACCGCTGGCCAATTCGACGGCTGCACCATGACCAACATGGACGCCTTGACCATTCCGGCCGCTGGCGGCGTCGACTCCACCGCCCTGGTGGTCAGCGACTTCTCCAACGGCAACGACGGCATTGTGCTTAAAGGCAAAGGCAAAACCCTGGCCGACCTCAAGGGCCAACCCGTCAACCTGGTCGAGCTTTCCGTTTCCCACTACCTGCTGGCACGTGGCCTGGAAACGGTTGGCCTGAGCGAAAAAGACCTGAGCGTAGTGAACACCTCCGACGCCGATATCGCCGCCGCCTTTAATACCAGCGACGTCAATTCGGTGGTGACCTGGAACCCCATGCTGGCGGAAATCAAAGCCCTGCCAGACACCACTGAAGTGTTTAACTCCAGCCAGATTCCTGGCGAAATCATGGACATGATGGTGGTCAACACCGCCACCCTGAAAGACAACCCGGCCCTGGGCAAAGCCCTGACCGGCGCCTGGTTCGAAATCATGGAGCTGATGGCAACCGACAGCCCGCGCGCCACCGCTGCCCTGGAACATATGGCCAAGGCCTCGGGCACCGACCTCGCCGGTTTCAAAGCGCAATTGGCGACCACCAAGCTGTTCTACACCGCCAAAGACGCCCTCGCCTTCGCCACCAGCCCACAACTGCCGCAAGGTCGCCAGCTTCTCCTTTGCCCACGGCTTGCTCGGCGAAGGCGCCAAAGATGCCGGCGCGGTGGGCATCAGCTTTGCCAAAGACGTGGTCACCGGCGACAAGGGCAACATCAAACTGCGCTTCGACCCGAGTTATGTGCAGATGGCGGCGGATGGCACGTTGTAACCGTGCCCACACGGAAAACCGTAGGTTGGGTTGAGCGAAGCGAAGCCCAACAAGGAGCCCAACGGGCTCCGCTTGTAGATACCTGGACGACCGATACGCGCCGTCCTGCGGACGGCCTGTTGGGCTTCGCCTTTGGCTCAACCCAACCTACGTCAGACGGTACAAGACTTTGAGACTAATCAATCGCCACCCCGACGGCGCCGGACGCCTGCTGCTAATCCTGCTGCCGTTCGCCTTGCTGCTGTTCGCCTACTTCACCGGCTCGTCGGCGCGGTTGGCGGACAACCCCAATGACAAGCTGCTGCCCAGCGCCGTGCAAATGACCGATGCGGTCAAGCGCATGGCCTTTACCGAAGACAAACGCAGCGGCGGTTATCTGCTCTGGCAAGACACCGCTTCCAGCCTGCAACGCCTCGGTATGGGCCTGGGAATTGCGGCGTTGCTGGGCCTGTGCCTGGGCATCGCCGCCGGCACCTTGCCGCTGTTTGGCGCGCCGTTGTCGCCGTTGCTCACGGTGCTGTCGATGGTGCCGCCGTTAGCCATTCTGCCGATTCTGTTTATCGTGTTTGGCCTGGGTGAGCTGTCGAAAGTCATGCTGATCGTCATCGGCATCACCCCGGTGCTGGCCCGTGATCTGGAACAACGCGCGCGAGAAATTCCGCCAGAACTGCTGATCAAGGCGCAAACCCTGGGCGCCTCGACCTGGACCCTGATCTTGCGGGTGATCCTGCCGCAACTGCTGCCGCGCCTTCTGATCGCCCTACGTTTGGTGTTGGGCTCGGCCTGGCTGTTTTTGATCGCCGCCGAAGCCATCGCCTCCACCGACGGCCTCGGCTACCGAGTGTTTGTGGTACGCCGCTATATGGCCATGGACGTGATTCTGCCCTACGTGGCCTGGATCACCCTGCTCGCCTGGCTGATGGATTTGGGCCTCAAGCGCCTCACGCAATTGGCCTTCCCTTGGTATGAAGGCGCGAAAGCATGAGCGCCTTTATCGAGGTGAAAAACGTTTGGCAAACCTATGGCGACCAAGTCGTTTTAGAGAACCTGAACATCAACGTTGCCGAGGGTGAGTTCTGCACCTTGGTCGGCACCTCGGGCTGCGGCAAGTCCACTTTTCTGCGCCTGCTGCTGGGTCAGGAAGTGCCAAGCAAAGGCGAAATCTTGCTCGGCGGTAAACAGCTGGTTGGCGAGCCGGATGCCAGCCGTGGCGTGGTGTTTCAGCGCTACTCGGTGTTCCCGCATCTGTCCGTGCTGAACAACGTTGCCCTGGGTCTGGAGCTGCCGCGCTCGCCGCTGCTCGGTCGCCTGTTTGGCCAAGCCAAGCGTGATGCTCGTGAACAGGCTGCTGCCCTGCTGACTAAAGTCGGCCTTGGCCACGCCTTGGATAAGTACCCCACCCAGCTCTCCGGCGGCATGCAGCAACGCCTGGCTATCGCCCAGGCGCTGATCATGCAGCCACGCGTGTTGCTGCTCGACGAACCGTTCGGCGCCCTCGACCCCGGCATTCGCAAAGACATGCACCAGCTGCTGTTGGAGCTGTGGCGCGAGACCAAGTTGACCGTATTTATGGTCACCCACGACCTCTGCGAAGGCTTCACCTTGGGCACGCGCATTCTGGTGTTCGACAAGGTCCGTCACGACCCGCACGCGCCCAATGCCTATGGCGCACGCATTACCTACGACATTCCCCTCAACCCCGACCGCCGCGCCACCCGTGCCGCCGTCGACGCCCTGCCGGCGCACGTTACCGGCAGCCTGCATTCCGTTTACCAAGGAGCCTGACCATGAGCACCTCGTTGAGCCTGCGCCCCGAAACCGTACCCGGCGGCGGCCACACCTCGTTTGTTCTTAAACGTGGCCAGTTGCTGCGCATTACCGACCTTGAAGGCGGCGCCAACGTCAGCCTGATGCTGCTCAATGCTGCCGAAAAAAGTGAGCGCCTGAACCTGCCCGACAGCCTTAAAGGCCAGCACACCGCCAAGCTCACCGTTGGCCATTGCCTGTACTCGGACATGGGCCGGGTACTGGCCGCCATCACCGCCGACACCTGCGGCTGGCACGACAGCTTTGGCGGCGTACTGAATGCCGCCGAGGTGCAGGAAAAATACGGCAGCGGTCGCTACCAGGAACTGCGCAACGGCTTCTTCCGCAACGGCGTCGATAACCTGCTGGTGGAAATGGGCAAGTGGAACCTGAACATCCAAGACCTGCTAATGGTGCTCAACCTGTTCAGCAAAGTGACCGTCGACAGTAACGGCGGCTTCCACTTCGCCAGCGAAAACTCCAAGGCCGGCGATTACGTCGAGCTGTATGCGCCGATGGACACCCTAGTGGTGCTCACCGCCCTGCAACACCCCATGGACCCCGCCACTGAATACGCGCCCAAGCCCGTGCAACTGAACTGGAGCCAGGTCGCCGAAGACGGCATCAGCGTGCTGTGCCGC
>LNAP01002247.1_pt1 | contig 24241 bp, 17 predicted proteins | sample 602601 | NCBI WGS metagenome assembly LNAP01 (sample SAMN02440304, study PRJNA202911) | soil metagenome | biome: Subtropical and temperate rainforests or woodlands; isolation source: soil samples (1 kg each in a 20% v/v slurry with milli Q water) were... ...
TGCCAATTCTTTTCGTATTGCATCGGACTTACGTAAAGCAGTGTTGAGTGCAGGCGATCCTGGTTGTACCACAGCAGCCAGTTCATGACCTCGTCCTTGTAGTGGACTAATGATTCCGGACACTCATTTAGGCGAGAATATCGCCAGATAGAGGTGTCTGATGACCAAACAACGCCGTACCTTTTCCGCTGAATTCAAACGTGAGGCCGCAGGCCTCGTTCTCGATCAAGGCTATAGCCATATCGAAGCCTCCCGCTCGCTTGGAGTGGTCGAGTCTGCATTGCGTCGCTGGGTCAACCAGCTTCAACAGGAGCGCAACGGTGTAACGCCTCAGAGCAAAGCCCTGACGCCCGAGCAGCAGAAAATCCAGGAGCTCGAAGCCCGGATCGCCCGCCTTGAGCGGGAGAAATCCATTTTAAAAAAGGCTACCGCGCTCTTGATGTCGGAAGAACACGAGCGCATGCGCTGATCGATCAGCTCGGTGCCCATGAGTCGATCGAGTTGCTGTGCGAAGCGTTCGAGATACCTCGCTCGTGCTACTACGACCATTGCCTGCAACGTCGAGCCCCAAACGCTGAGCGGGTTCGTCTACGCAGCCGGGTCAATGAACTGTTCGGGCAAAGTCGAGGCGCTGCCGGCAGCCGCAGTATCGTGTCGATGATGCAGGAGGATGGCGAGCAAATCGGTCGGTTCAAGGTGCGTGGCCTGATGCGGGAACTGGGATTAATCAGCAAGCAACCAGGTTCGCATGCTTATAAAAAAGCAGCAGTGGAGCGGCCTGACATTCCGAACATTTTGAATCGGGAGTTCGATGTACCCGCGCCCAATCAGGTCTGGTGTGGCGACATCACCTACATCTGGGCGCAAGGAAAATGGCATTACCTGGCGGTGGTTATGGATCTTTATGCGCGTCGGGTGGTGGGCTGGGCGTTTTCGAACAAGCCGGATACGGACTTGGTGATCAAGGCGCTGGCCATGGCCTATGAGCAGCGCGGAAAGCCTCAGGGCTTGCTGTTTCACTCCGACCAGGGCGCCCAATATGGAAGTCGACAGTTTCGCCAGCGGCTTTGGCGATACCGCATACGCCAGAGCATGAGTCGCCGAGGTAATTGCTACGATAACTCGCCGATGGAGCGTGTATTCCGCAGCTTGAAAACTGAGTGGATACCGACCGTGGGCTACATGACGGCCCAAGAGGCTCAGCGGGATATCAGTGATTATCTGATGCATCGCTACAACTGGATCCGGCCACACCAGTTCAACGGCGGGCTGGCGCCCGCTCAGCATGAGAAAAACCTTAACGTCGTGTCCGGGATCAGTTGACCACTACAGCGCAATATTTGGAGAGGGAAACGAGACTCGCATCTAGCGTCCGACCCATTGAAATCTATGGGGTTTCTTTTCTTGCCCGCACAGGAAAAGACTCAATTCTGGACTTGTTTTCTGAGGGTATCAAGATACATCGCCGTCAGTGAATCGTCACGGCAGCGGCGAACCCGACATCAGCAACAGGCAGACGTTGGGCGGAGTTAAGAGCTGGGATTGGAGGAGTATTTTTGGATCACCGTCCAAGGCCTTAGGGGCCAAGGACGGTGAAGATTTCAAAGACCCGGTTTCCGACGGATCATAAGGCTGCTCCGCTTAAGTGACCAGCATTACGCCAATGCGGGGCTTTTTGTTTGGACAGGCTCAATCTTGGGTGAGTGCCGCACTCAAGCCGTATCTGCCCCAGCGTCATCAAACAGTTGCTTGTCGAGATTCAAGACCTTGTCCATCACCTCCTGAGAACTGCCCTTACCCTCAACGGTATGGGTCTTGTAGTTGAAATCGAGTGCTATCCAACCCTGCAGCTTCGCCTCGTAACTATTAGGATATTGTGCCTGCTCAATCGCTGGTAAATCCTTGTAATGTTCAAGCGCTGCAGTAAAGAATTTCGTCAGTTTCCCGGTTCCGTTATATTCCGCCATCGCATTGGCAACAACTTTCTGCTGCCAGGCGTATTCTCGATCGGATGACTCACTCAACGCCGCGCGGCGCTCATTAGTCGTAAAACTCCCACTGTCATCATAGATAATCAATGAGAGCTGATCGCTCGACATACTCGCAAATGGATTTTTACCGTTGCCATTGACGAATTGCGTTGCATTTTCCGCACGAGCCAATAACACAGGATCCTGAGTGTCAGGCACTTCTGCATCATTGGCTTTTTTGTTGGCAAAATAACCATCGCCGGAAATCTTGCTCAAAAGCTCACTCGCTTTTTCGCCAAGCTCTTTCCTGCTCAAACTCGAATCTCTAGCCGCCGCACGCGCGGCACTCTCACTCAACTGTAGAGAGAGTGAAGAAAGGCGACTGGTATCTTTATGGCTATCGACATCAGCGCTTTCAGTTGCCACCTGAGTTTTCGTTAACGATTCATTTTGGCTCGCTGTCACATTGGAAACCTGCGAGCCTGAAAACGCATTTGAATTAATTGAACCGACCAAGATAATGTCCTCCCTGTTATCAGCCATTCCTGAAAAACGTGGCTAGTAAATTTGTTATCGGCAGCGCTCAAAAAAATTGTAATGTTTCACGATGGCCCATTTGCTGACAGTCCCTCGAACAGCGCCCGCAAATGAGCCGCTCGGACCTGGGCGAAGCCCGAAGGAATATCGACTTCCGTGGAAAAGCCGTCCCGGCGTCGGGAAAATAGAAAACGTATCGACCGTCATCGCCTGCCGGCCGTACCGAATACTTCGGCGGCAGAACCAGCGCGAGTACACAGTGAATTCGAAGCGCGCCCGCCCTTCATTATTGATCGACCTTGCCGGGAGCCGCGCTGTCGAGTGCGGCGCCCACTCCCATTTTGCGCGCAATGTCGCGAATCGCCCGTTGTGCGACCGCGTCGTCACGCAACGCCACCACTAGCAACCGCGTTGCCTTGTCACCGGTTATCGTCTGCGTGGCTTCCCGCCGGCTGGTCAGGCCCAGGATGCGCAGTTGCGCCTCAAGGTTCTTCAAGCGCGTCTCGTTGCCATAAGTGCCAAGATCCAACCGCAGCCCTTCACCTGCCGACAGACCTGTTTCCACGGGCCGGGGTGTCCAGCACCAGGCAATCTGGGTCGGCGGTTGAATACTCGCGACGCCCTGTTCGGTGGGTGACCCGAGGGCGGCCAGACGGACATTCGTCGCGGCAGCCTGGGCATCCATGGCCGTCAACTGTTCGGCGATGCCGTTCAACTGTGCATCGATGATATTGACCTGGCGCAGCAATTGGTCGGCCTGGCCGTACTTGTCCAGCAACACCTGTTCGCCTTCCTGGCGGTAGGTCAGTTGAATACCGATAAGATTCTCACTTCCCATCAAGTTACGCTGGTTCGGAAAATCATCGGCACTGAAGGTGTGTTGTCCACCGTCGAACAGTCGCAGGAAGTCCACGAACGCCCGGTCCCCGGTCCAGTGCCGGGTCAGCTTGAAATTGGCGAAGCTAATCTCCAGGGCGACATCGGCACAGGCCCCCGGCGCCCAGACGAAACTGGCGCTGGTGGGGAAATTGAAGTTATCCAGCACCGTCGAACGGCCACTGCATTGCAGCGTCAGGCGCGTCTGCTGGGGTAGCGAACGGGCCCCGAGATTGACCTGTGACGGTGCGGTGGACAATTCCACTACTGCCGCGGTGGCCAGCAGTGTGGCACTGCTCTGTTTGAGCTCCGCGCGTTGCGCCACAAGGCTTTTCTGCTCGGCTTCCAGTGCCTGCCGGCTTTGCTGCTCCGTGGCCCGCTGGGCCTGATCCTGTCGCTCGGCACCTAGCAGATCGTTACGCGCATGTTGCATACGACTGACATAAGCGTAGAACGCACCGGTCAGCGGAACTTGAACACCCAACGCTTCCCGTCCGCTGTAGCGCTGCACATCGCGTTGCACGAAGGTTTTTACCGCCCCGCTCATAAAGGCCGGCAGTTGGCCGCGCTCGCCGTACAGCAGCTCATTGAGCATGACCGAGTCCTGCACGCCCTGAATTGAACTGAGCAACTGCCCGCTCCAGTCACTTTGCAGGCGGCAGGCCGCCACTTCGGAGGCGTAATGCGAAGAGAAATCCAGCTGGCCGGTCGCCAACGACCAGACCACATCTTCACGTGGATCAGGCCCCTTCAGCGCCTGGATCAAGGCGTTGCGCACGCTGTCGGCTTCCCAGAGCGGCGCGGACTTCACCGAGGGATCGGCACCGAAGCCCCAGGTATCCACAGCGACCTGGAACGCTTGTGCATCGCTTTTCTGCAGATCGGCAACTACACCTTTCATCAACTGCTGAAACCTGGCCAAGGCACGAGCTTGGGCCAACTCGTCGCGCAAGCCGTTGACTCCACTCTCGATCGAACCGCCATTGGCCATGCCCTTAAGCAGATCCCCCCCTAGTGCATTGGTGATTTTCAGACTACCTAGCGCCCCCGCTTCGGCATGCAGATCGTTGTTACTGGCCAGTTCAAGCAAACGATCGAGCGACACCGCCCGGTTTGCCCAAGGAGCCCGTTGCTCGAGTGGTATCAGGGCAAACCGTTCGGCAGTGCGATGCAGCAGCTTTAGGAACGGGTCGTTGGGCGTACCGACGACACTCAAGGCCAATTGCCAGTCACTACGATCCTTCAAGCGTGTCTGCGCACTGAGCAGACTGCCCTGGATAAACCGATACCAGGCATCCTGAGTATCGCTTTGATACTGGTCGAGGAACTTCAACCGCTGTGTCTTCCATAATGCCCCGTCACGGCTGGCGAGGCCGAGCTCATCCATAAAAGCAAAAATCGCACTATGCCCTTGCGAGGTATAGGCACCGGAAAGACTCAGGCCGGGGTTATCGCTATCGTTCCAGTATTCAGCCAGCCGGATCGGCTGCAGATTGCCCTGCAGGTCGGCCCAGGCTTTCAGCCACGTCAAGGGGCGTCCTTCAAGCCCCAGGCTTTCGAGCTGGCCCAGCAAGGCCGTTCGCTGACCCTGCATCTGCGCCATATCGGTTTGCCACTCCAAATAGGAGCGATAGCTGCTCCCAAGGGTGACCAACTGCCCAGCGCTGATCACGTCCTTGGAGCCGTAGGTCAAGTTCAGGAAACCCACCTCGGAACCGGGCAGCGGTAAGTTATCCATCGACTGATTATTCAGGCGGGCATCGAGCAGATTGATCCGTCGCACCAGGAATTCGGCATAAGCGGCAATCAGCCGTGGGTTGCCGCTATTCAGTGCGCCGCGCAGGTTTTGCGAAATGAAACCATCGAACACCGGCGTACGTATTTCGCTGTCGAACAGCCTGACGTAGTCGGAGCGATAGTGCGCTTGGACTTGTTCGATGTGGCGCGAGAACGGCAGCAAGTCATGCCATATGCCCTGCTGCTGGGCAGACAAGCTGATCAACGCTTGGCGGAAGCGACGTAGCGCATCCAGGTCGGTCTCCAGCCCGCCACCGAAGTCCTCGGCCACTGGCGGCTCGTCCAGCGCCTGGATGAGCACCGTCTGAGTGTGGTGGTCGGCGTACACCAGCAGTGCGCCAAATCCGACACACAGTCCCAGCCAGCCGATGACTGCGGCATGGGCCAACAGTCTGCGCCAGCGATGCCAACTATCGATGGGTTGATAGGCATGGCGTTGCGCGGGCAAAAGCTGTCCCAGCAACTCATGGCTGAACCAACCTTCGCTTGTGCCGTCTGCCTCTTGTCCTTGCGCCGTCAGGAACAGCCCGCAGAGCAGAGGCAACTCGCTGTAGGGGTTGGCGTCAAACGCCGGCAACAGCAGATGCCCGAGACGTGAGTGTAAATCAACGATGCGCTCCGGCAGGCTGAAGGCATCTTGATCAGGTAGGCCACGCACGCCCAACTCTATGCGCAGGTCGAACAGCCGCTGGCCAATCCCGCTAAACATCTCTTCGAGAAAGACCTGCACCGTCCCCGTACGCTGTCGGCTGAGCAGGCCGAATGGTTGCTCACGTTGTGGGGGCGTGAGCGCGGCCGCCCATTGGCTGAAACCCGGCAAGGCTTCGGCACCGGTAATAATGAAATACACCGGTAAACGGGCACCAAAGACCTTTACCAGGTCGTCAAGACGGCGGCGCAGATTATGTCCCTGCCCGGCCAGGCTCGCATCGGAATCGTTCAACAAGCGCTGGCAGTCGATCACCAACAGTACACCGTTGAGGGGTTCGCGACGGCGCGAACGCAGCAACCAGTACAGCAACCGCCTCCATTCCGGGCCCGCGTCGCTGTTGCCCTCGGCCATGCGCCCGGCGGGATCAATGATCACGCCACGCTCAAGGAACCACCAATTCAAGGTCCCGGTCGAGGCTGCCGGCTTTCCTCCGCGGGTCGAACGCAAGGCCGAGGCCAACCCGCTGTTGCCCAGCAAACCGCTGGTGCCGCTGCCACTTTCGCCCAGCATCAGGAACCAGGGCAGCACATACAGCGGTGAACCCAATCGACTCAGGCGCGACTGGCGCAACATCTGTACGCCGCTGTTCCAGTCCTGATCAAGCGCCGGCGCCTCATCGAGACGACTCTGGGGCAACTCGCTATTCATCCGGCGACGCAAGCGCCAAGCATACCAGCGTCGCCTTACACCACGCAGGCAAAAAACCACCAACAGCGTAACGGTGAAAATCACCGGCACGTACCACAAAGGCCAGTTTTCGTAAAGCGCCAGGCCCCAGAGCAGCAGCACAAAGCCTGCCAACAGCAGCCCCCAGAGCAACAACACCCCTGCTTTCTTCAACATCAGCGCATCTCCAGTAACTGGCTGACTTGTCGACCCAGCGAGAGATCGAAACTGACGTAGAGCACGGTCAACACAATCAAGGGCAGCCCGATCAGCAGCAGCAACGAAATACCAGGCAAGCCCCGGCGTACCACACGCAGACGTGTTGGCAGGTGGTCCTCGGGTTGTTCGAAGAGATGGCTGTTGGCATCCAGCGGCACCATCTGCCGATCGAGAATGATCCGTTCCAGGCAGAGCCGACGGTATTGCATCAGCTCACCCCCCGGACGGGTCGCGTAGCGCCCCTGGAAGCCGCCGAGCAAGGCCAGGCCGAAGACCTCACGGGCACCGACCGCTGCCTCGGGCAACGCCTCCAGGCGCTGGAAGAATTCGACGCCGGCACGGCTGGTGGAAAAGTAGTGGTGCTGTAACGGGGCCCGACGCCATTCTGCTGCCCCGGGCCACTCACCAGACATGGCCGCCTCATCGATCCAGGCGACCACTGCGAACAACGCCTCACGGACTTCGGCTTCGGCAAAATGCAACTCGCGGGCCCGATTGGCGGCACCATCGAGCAGCAACATAAGCATCGGTGCAAGCGTCTCATAGGACTGCGTCGGATCAATGAAGGCGCGTTTGGCGGCCTCGAAACTCGACATCCAGCAGTCAGCCAGGCGGTGATTGATCATGTGCGCACCGCCACCAGGTCGATACTCAGATCAGCCGGCGGCTGGGGCAGGAAGAATGCCGCCTGATGCTCCTGTTGCAGCGTTTCCCAACCATCGCTCAGCGTTTCCAGACGGAAGTACAACGCCCCCGCCACCCGCGGCAACCCCTGGGGTGGCACCTGCAGGTAAATCAACTCGACGCCGGGCAAGGCGCGGTTGACCAGGCCTTGCATGACACTGAGCGCTCCCAGCTTGCCATCCAACGGCAGGCTTTCGGCCAGCCACACAGGGTCGACCACACTGCGCGCCACCAGATAGTAACGATGCCGCGGGCCGAAAAAGGCGTCCGGCAACGGCGCCTGATAAAAACCTTCCTGCAGTTGTAGCTGTACCAGCAACTCCGAGCCGATGCTGATTTCATTGAGCTGCTGGCCAATCAGGGCCACCAGTGCAATCGTCGCGGCGCCCGCGTCCTCATGCTTGTAGGGCGGTACCAACAGACGGCCATCCGGGGTTTCGCCGAGCATGTCGCAGACATCGGAAAACAGACTCAACTCACCGACAAGTTGGCGCAGCGTGCCGTAAAGCTGCCACGGCGAAACCTGCGGGGTTTCCAGCAAATGCGTCAGCAACGGGCCATAGCGATTCAGTACTGCCAGGGCCATCAGATGATTGACTTGGGCAGCATCGAGATCCCCCCGCCGCGACTCCCCCGGCTGCTTGTACACCGACAACTGCCGCGCCCGACCGACCAGTTCGTCACGTACTTCACGCAAGGTTTGCAGGAGCATCGGCGATGCCGCCAGATTGACCGACGGCGGCACGTAGCGCTGGCCAAGCCGGACGCGATCACCGTCCAGTTCAAGACGGGCAATCGGTAGCAACTCGTAGGTGCTCAGGTGCTCCAGCTCATCGTCCCAGAACAGCCGCAACACATAGGACATGGGGCGCACCCGCGCCTCCGGGGAATCGCCGAGACGGTCACCAATCACCTCCGGGTCAGCCGCCACGATAAAGCGCGCTTGCGCCCGAGAACCCGCAGACAGTGTCTCGAACACTTGCGCGTTGGCGTCGCCTGGCAGCAAGCGGCGCAACCCCACAAACAGCGTGCGGCCGCCACTGAATTGGCCCAGGTCAAGGGTGCGCGACTCCAGCACCGCATTGCCCGGATATTCGGCCAGCGTGCCTTCGGCAAAGCGCACCGACAATTGATCCAGCAGGCACTGTTTGGCAACCAGCGCGGGCTCGTTGATCTTCAGGGAGATCAAGCCCCACGGATAAGGATGGTTCAACTCCGTGGTACGGGTCAGACGATGCTCGATACGGGCATCGTTCTGTTGGAAATGCTGAGGCTGGAGGAACAAGCCCTGGTGCCAATACAACAACTGATCGATATTCATAGGGCTCGGTTTCAGGCAGAAAATTGGAAAGCGTGGCGGCTGCAACGCTCACGACAAGCTGGTCAGTCCTGCGCGCCCGGCAGGCGCACCTCGCCCTCTCGGGGCTGCACAGGCTTGGGCAATGCCAGACGACTTTCCTTACCGCGCAATAGCGCATCGGGCCCGACGAGCAGGTCAATAGCGATAGGGCGTGGCGTGGCGGTCCAGGTCTTGCTGAAGAACCCCGTCGACGTCACGTCGACGCCTATCTGATAGAGCTTGACGCTGCGCGTCGGGTCCAAGTGCGCGTAACCGACGGCGACGCCGACCATCTTCGCGCCTTCGAGTCGCGGCAGGCTCAACTGCCGGGTCTGACCCGGCTCGATAAACAGCCGCGTAAGACCGATCATCCCGGTCGGTGCGCTGTTCATCAGCAACAGCCTGCTCATTTGCTGGGAGCTGCCGGTGTAGGCGGAAAACGCACTGACCTGATCGAACTGCGTGACCACCACCAACAGGTTATGCGCTTGACCGTCGTACTGATTGAGGTCGTTATCGGCGGTAAAGCTAAGCTCGATGGCATTCTCGGTGTAATCCCATTTGAGCCTGGTCAGGGCCTTTTGCTCGGGGGTGAGTTCCTGGCTGCTGCAGCCGGCGAGCAGGATGCAAAGGGCGAGCAGGTAAGGGCCGGCATTCCTCATGACATAACCATGACAAGGGTCTGACTGGGTGCAGACACCATCCCCACGGTATTGGGCGGCGTCCCATTATGGGCGGTCTGGCAAGTGACCCGGACCGCTGGCATGCCGCCCACCATCACCGTTGCACTACCATCGAGGAATGCCATCGCACCCATGATCTTACCGCTGATGATGCCCCCTCCAACGCCGCCCTGATCGCCGCTGCTCAAGAGCACCTTACTCATGAAGTTCATCGCTGGTAGCCCGGCCACCAGCACAGGCACGACGAGCCCGCCAGGATCAGCCATGGACGTATCGGCGGTATTGGGAAAAGGCATGGGCATCGGGCCCGCCGGTGTTGGCACCTTACAAACGTCCGGGGCCGTGGAGTTCGCCTTGGCTCCTCCATTGTTGAGCATGTACATTGGATACCCCCTATCCCAGCTTGATTCGTTCGCCATCAAGGGCGATGGTGACTTCGGCAAACAGATCCAGCGTCTCGCCGCGCAGACTCCAGTCTTTGTCGACCCGCTGACGCAACGAACCTGCACGCAACTCCTCATGGGCCTGCACCGCACGGTGACTGTCACCATATTCAGCGAAATGACGCGCAACGTGCTCAGTGTGTCGAACAGCGCTGTCGTTACGCTCGATCCAGTGCTGATCAACACGCTCTCCGGTAACCTCGAGGTGGCTTACGCCCAACTGTGCCTTGGAGAAATGCCCAACCGCGCGGTCAGCGCGCACTGCCAGGCTCGCCCCCGCATCCAGCGCAACGCCGTCTCGCGCCTCGATCGACAAAGCACCCGTGGGCAAGGTCAGAAGTACATTCCCCGATAGCCGCAACTCGCTGGATTGAGGATTATTGCGTTCAAGCACACTAAGGATGTAACCCTCTTCACCGGCCAGCGAAATGAGCACACTGTCCCCAACCACCGGCTGGAGCAGACAGCCCAAGGCTGGCTTGAGCCAGTAACGATGACCTTGAGCACTGACGACACCAAAACGCTCGCCCTCGACCGCATTGATCCGCCCGTGACGAAGCACGGCGTGACTGTCCAGAAAATTCGGTGCTTCGTTCATCTCAGGTTCCTATAAGGTCGGTTGCCAGCGTTGCGCTGCCAGGCGTTCGCTGTCTTCTGGACGGATAGCGTCACGATTCGCGCCGTGCCAGTCACAATCGGAAAGTTGTGCGCCGTGAAAATCGGCCCCCATCAGATTCGCGTCGATGAAAGCCGCTCGTGGAGCACGCAGCGCTTCACACAGCGCGTACTGCAAAGACACCCGGACCAACTGAGCGTCGGTGAAGTCGGCACCAGTGAGGCAGGACAGGTCCAGGCAGGCGTCGGTGAAGTCGGCATCGGCGAAATATCCTTCGGCGAAAATCGCCTTGTACAGTCGGGCATTCGAGAAGCGCGCGCCGCGTCCCTGACATTTATAAAAAGACGCAGATTCTGCGTCGCAGGCCGTGAAATCAGCATCGAGCAGTGTGGAGCCGTCGAAGGCGCATTGGTGCAATACCAGCCCTGCCAGACGCGGACTATCAAAATGGCAATCGGTCAAACGGCTTTGTGACCAGCGTGACGCACTGGCCTGCATGAAGGGCAAGATGCACCTGGACCATTGACTGGTCTCCATGCGGGAGCCATTCAACCGCAGCCGGGGGAATTGACCGTCGATGACTGACAACCCTTTGATACTGGCCTGGCTGAGGTCCAACTCCTGACCTTCGCAGCGCAACCACACGCCGCTCGCGACTTGCGCCCCCACCAGACATGCCTGGTCGAGCAAGCAGTCAGTCAAGTTGCCCCCTGTGAAGGTGCTCTCCTCAAAGCGCGTCGCACACAGGTTGCTGGAGATGAAAGTGCATCCTTTAAGACTGGCTCCGGTAAAGTCTGCCCCGCGCGCATCGACGCGCTCCAGGCGTGCGTGGCTAAGCTCAATACCCCGATAGTCGCCGCCACGCAGATTCAGATCCTGTAGCGGCTCGTGCGCAGCAATCAGCACTTGTAATTGCTGCGCGGTCAGGGCGGATTCAGACATGGAAAAGGTCCTCTTTCAAACGGCATCGCCCCAACACCGCGCGTGCCAATTGAACGTCCTGGCCTTTCACCGCCGCAGTGACGGCACCGAACAGATTGCTTGCGCTCAGGTCTGCTTTATTCAAGTCAACCTTGCGTAAACACGCTTCCATCAGATTTGCCCCCGGCCATCTGCAGTCGCTTAGATCGCTGCCGGTAAAGTTGGCTTCGCGGGCATCAAGGTGATAACCATCGCTGTCGCGCAGGTCGCAGTCATTGATGAGCGCTTTGCGCAGGCAAGTCTCCCGCAGGCTGGCGCCACGCAGTTGCGACCGGTTCAGGCCAGCGCAAGACATGTCGGCCTGATCCAGACAAATCCCCGGCAATTGACAGTTCTGATCCATGCGAAAATTTTGCAGATTCGCAGCCTTGGCAATAACCCCGGTGCCAATCACTTGCGACCAGGAAGCACCGTGCAAATCCGTACCGGACAGTTGCAACTGATTCAAATTGCAAGCATGAAACCGAGAGCGGCTCATATGCGCATCGACCGCGTTGACCGAGTCCAGCGAACAGTCATGAAAACTTGCACCGGTCAACTCCGCGCCGCTCATATCGGCATGACTGAGGACACAGTCGACAAACTGCGCGTTCGGTGAATACGCCTGCGCCAATTGCGCCCGCAGCAGGCTGCACCCCTTCGCATAAAGCGCCTCGAGCCGGGCACCGGCGAACTGCGCATCATCCAGACGACAACGCTGGAACACCGCCGCGTGCAGTTGCGTGTCATGCAGATCGGCACCACTCAGGTCGCTGTCGGTAAACAGGCAGCTTTGCAACTGCGTCCAGCCGAGGCTTGCCCGCAAAAGTTGACAGGTTTCAAAATGCGTACCTTCCAGCTGCGCTTTGGAGAGGTCGATTCCAGAAAGATCCAGCCCAATAAAGTGTTGCTTCCCCAAGGGCTGAGCCGCTGCATACGCGGCCTCGATGAGCTCACGGGTCCAGACGGTCGGCGATGCGAGTTCAATTGCTTGGAGCAACTGACCTGAGTTTGCCGCGATCTGCACCTTCATTGCCGCGACGGCGTTGCTGATTTTAGTGTCGACCGATTTTGCGGTGGTAATGGTTTCCTCGATGCGGGCTTGATAGTCGGCCTTTTGTACGTCGGACACAGGCAGTCGCGTAACCATGGAGGCCGCGTCCCATTTGGCCGGTGGATAGGAAGTCTTTGCGGCAGCAAGATGAGCGTTAAGCGACGGGGCGTTACGGTTAACGCGTTTGGCTATCTGTTCCGCATATTGATTAGCCTGGGCCTCAGCACTTGTGATGGAGGCACGGATATCCGCCTCTAGAGCAGCCGGATCAAATGGCGCAGTCGGCGCTGAAGGACCACGTTTTACCAGAGCGATTGCCGCCGCGAAGTCCGGCCGCCCAGGCGCAGGATGTTTTAAAGGATCAAAGGTCTGACCGACTCGGGCCGTCAGCGTCTTCGCCATCTCGATCGCAGCCTGATGAGTCGTGAGTATTTCGCCGTAAATACGATCAGCATCAGCCTGAAGAGTGTGTACCGCACTGTCAGTGTCCACGGGCGGCCCTGGCGTAGACACGCGACTGACAGGCTCGGCCAGCGGTTTCGGCCACAGGCTGTCAATCCATTGTGTAGCACTCAATACCGGATCAGTACGCGTCTCACACGCGACGCCTATCGCGGCGATGTCTTCGCCATCGACTTCGGTGACCGCTACCTCTGCTCGGTACAACAGCAACTGGTATTCATCATTGGGGAACAGCCAGACGGTGTCGAGATCCAGGGTTACTTCAGCAATATCCAGGAGGCTGCTGGTGCGTTCGATGAACAGTCGCGGGCGCAGGCCCGGTAAAGCGCCCGTTATCTGCGCCTTGCGCGAATGCATGCCGGTTACCGACCAGGACTCATCACCTTGCCAGTAATGTGCCTGGCATTGATCCTCGGCAACCTCATTGAACCAACGCAAATCAGTATCCGCCGGTAACCATGGCGCGTGATGAGTTTGCCAGTGCTCGTCCAGCGTACCGATGAATACCGTGCGCTCTTTACATTGCGGCGGCATGGGCAAAAAGCTCGCCAGTGGGGGGCGGTCTATCGGACTCAGTAACGGGAACGCCGGATGTTCTACCTGAGGTAGCGCACCGCCCTCTCCTCGCTCAAGGTCAATGTAATAGCCTTTCCCATCCGGATTACCGGCATCACCAATACCGCCGAACGCCTGTTCAAAATCAATCGCCACCGAGTCCAGGCGCCCCACCGTGTCAGCCGTCCAACCGGTGAAACCTTGTCGCCAGGTGCGCGGAGGAAAGACATGCAAAGTTTTCTCGCATGAGCCTAACTGCACGCGTATCGCCATGCCTTCGCTCTGTTGTTCACTCAATGCAAATGCATGTCCAAGAACAGCAAACGTGCCGACGCTTTTTTTCAAACCACGATCAAAAGCCTCGTCACCAAAATTAGCCCCAATCCACTTCCAGGACTCGGTTGCCGGCAGCGCTTTACCGCTATTGCTGTCAACCAGAAAACCCACTGTCACGACCAAAGACTGACTTGTTGGCGTGCAATGACGAGCTGTTAGCAGCAGACTATTTTCATCAACTTTATAGTTCATTCAGCCGTTCTCCAAGAAATGCCTAAGACTTTCAAATAGGCACCGCTGCCGCGGCCTGCATTGCGGCTTGAGCCAACTCATTACTTGTCAGCGCGGCAGAGTTAGCAAGCACTCCACTTGCCTCTGCGCTCTTTTGGACAAGTTTCAAAGCCTCTGATTTAGCAATAGCCACTATGGCTTGAGGTACCAATACCGGCTCCATTCCCAGCCCTTGGGTTGACGTCTGCGACTGCAGCGTCATTCCCCAGACAGAGTTCGCCGAAACACACCCAGCAACGTCTATGCTTTGAATCACTTCACAGCTTTTAAGCGTTGTTTTTCCTGTCACCACGAGATCGCCTGAAATACTCAGATCGCCATCAATGGTGATAGGTATAGGGGAAGAAATTATAATGCCAGCAGGTGTTAACGAAATAACATGCGGCCCACAACTGTGTCGCGACAGCAACACGGACTCTTGGGCATGAGTACCTGCTTTTATGGTGTTATTTACAATATCCTCACTATTATTAACCACTTCTTTTTTTGCGTTTATTGCCTTTTCCAGTTTCTGCCCCCATGTGCACTCAAACCCCGTTTTGAACGAACGCCCCGTAGGACTTAGGCAAAATGACGTTTTAGGTCCGGCAATACTGACGGCAACCTCATACACCAGCACATTCAAACTTTGCTTCAACAAACCTATTGATGCGGAAGTCTGCTCAAACATCGACTCCGTTTTTACTGACCAGGACGGCGTATATTTCAAACCCGGTGCGATCTGATAATCCGGAAGTTTCCCGCTTTTCGAAAAAGTCGGAAAGATGTCATGTGATTTCGCTGTTGCTGCCACCGCCGGCTTCGTCGACGTAGAGACGGGGGCGGGATCAGCCGCGGGCGGGTCCTGACTGTCCTCACTGTTCACGCCATTGGACGAAATGCCGATTCCGCCTCCCATGCTATGGGAGTACATGTCGGAAACCTCGTGCTTGTACGTATTGGATGCCAGCTGCATATGATTGTCGGTTTGAAGATGCGCGCCGCTGATATTGCCCTCACCCAGGGTCAACTTCGTATTGCCCACGGGGGCGCCCATTCGCATCATCGGGCCTGATGCACTGTCTTCCATAGCCAGATAATGGCCACCCGGGGTGTTGATTCCGCTCTGTGTCGCATTATCCACCGCGACTCGCGCAGGATTTTCCGAGTTGGGTACGCTGCCGGTGATGACTGGCCGATCGGGATCGCCTCCGAGAAAAGACACCAGCACTTCCGTGCCCTTGAGCAGTGGAAATGCCATGCCATGACTTGAGCCGTTGGATACTGTCGCCATACGCAACCAGGCCGAACCACGGGTCGCATTCTTCGCACCGCGAATGAACGGAAAACTCACCTTGTAGCAGCCGTGCTCATTGAGCAGCGGCTGACCGGTATCTTCATCACCGTCCACTACCGCGCTGAGCACACCCTGCACATAGGGCCTGGGCGTGACGCAGGGGGCGCGGAACTGCACATCGGCGGGCAAGGCGATAAAACGGGTGTTGATACCCTGCCCCGGCCCTTCCCCCTCCGACCCCAGGCCCGGTAAAGGCTGATAACCCTCATGGTGAACTTCGATAACCTGGTAACCGGCATTGAACAGCGGACGCGGGTGGCCGACTAACAGCATCGGATAGCCGGCGCGTAACCCCGTAGCTCGACCGCTGCCATGAAACTCCCGTTGACGACAACCGATGGCCTGGGCACGGCGATTGGCCAACCATTGCCCCTGTTCGAGCGAACCGAAGTGCTCGCCATACAACCCTTGCCCGCCGACAAATACAGACGAACTCGAGACTGCCTCTCGTTGTTCGGTTGAGGCATCTGCGCCAAGGCTGGCAGTGGCCACCGAGGCGTTGACCTCTAACTTCAACTGCGCGTTGCTCGCTGAAAAGTCCTGTAGCGTGACCCCCGCCGCTTGCCGGACCAGTTTGCGCTCAAAGGTACGCACCACCGCCAGGACCCGGCCTACATCCAATTCCGAATCTTGACGACGATAGGTCAGAAGAATGGGAAGTTGCGGCTGGTACAGTCTGTCGCCACAGAGCACCAGCGCCTCGCCGTCAGGCCCCTGTTCAAAGAAGTAATACACACCGAAATATTCAAGAAGACGTGAAATAAAGGCGAAACTGGTTTCTTCGAACTGGCAGGTAAACGTCGCCAGGGTCAGCCGATCATCGGCCAGCGGCAGGCGAATATCGAAGTCATAAGCCGCCCCCGGCAAACCGTTCATACCCGGCCCTTCGACATTAAGGTCGGCTAACTTAAGCACGTCACGAATCAGTTCCGGCAGACTTTTGTCCAACCAGATTTCCGAAAAGCGGAAATGACGCAACTGCACGAAGCGTGGCTCCAACACCACCCGGTAGTAGTAATACAGGCCATCGGCGTCGAGATAATCCACCTCCGTTATCACGCCCCGATAGGGATGCGGTTGCCCCAATGCGTCACTCAGCGTCAATACCGCGCGGTTGCCAAGCAGCGCTTCGTCGTCGAACAGCGGATTGATCGTGGCCAACCGGACCTCGAAGCGATATGGCTGAGAGAGCTTTTCCTCGCCCTGCCACTGCTGCACCCACAACGTTTCGAGCAGCAACGAGGGCGCCAGGCTGGCGAAAGTACAGAGCGCGTGATCATTGAGAGCCATCAATCAATCCTTGTTCTTCAGTCGGTAAACGAGCGGTCACTCTAGGGGTTCAAACAGCGCTTCACGCTCGGGTAAAGACCTGATCGCATCGGCTTCTTGCGTGGTAATGATCCACTCGCCGCTCGCATCCACCGCCACATGCAACCCGGCCAGCGGACGCTGATCGGCAATCGCCCCCAGCAATACGTCAGACAGACGCGGCGTCAGGCTTTTACGCAGAATGAAGTCGATATTGCGCGCCCCGCTCTCCACTTCCGTGCAGCGCGCGGCGATGGCGTCGGCGACCTCCGCCGAAAACGTCAGGCGCACCCTTGACGATGCCATCAGGCGCTCGCTGAGCCGGCCCAGCTTGAGGAGTACGATTCCCGCCAGTTGCTCGCCCCCCAGGGTGAAGAACGGCACGATGGTCATGCGCGCCAGCAGCGCCGGTTTGAAATGCCGGGACAGGGTCGGGCGGATTTTTTCCGCCAAGGTGTCCGGATCGGGCCTCCCGTCGATGCACAGGTTCTGGATTTCATCGGTGGCCAGGTTGCTGGTCAGCAACACCACGGTATTGGAGAAATCGATCTGCCGCCCTTCACCGTCGGACAGGCTGCCCTTGTCGAAGACCTGATAGAAAATGTTCACCACGTCCAGGTGGGCTTTCTCCACTTCATCGAGCAGCACCACTGAATACGGACGCTTGCGCACCGCCTCGGTCAACATGCCGCCCTCACCGAAGCCGACATAACCGGCGGGCGAACCCACCAAGCGGCTGACGGTGTGCTTCTCTTGGTATTCGCTCATGTTCACCGAAATCATCGCCTGCTCACCGCCGAACAAATGTTCGGCCACGGCCAGGGCCGTTTCGGTCTTGCCGACACCCGAAGGCCCGACCAGCAGAAATACGCCCAACGGCTGTTGCGGGTCGCGCAGGCCGGATTGCGCGGCCTTGAGGATTTCGGCGATCTGCTCGACGGCCGTGTCCTGACCGCGAATACGCATTTTGATGTTGTCGGCCAGGGCCAGTACACCACCCGCCGCGTCGCGCAGAACCTTGCCCAGCGGCACGCCGGTCCAGTCGGAAACGACCTGGGCAATCGCATCCGGACTGACTTCGGTGAACAGCAGCGGTTCGTCGCCTTGCAGCGCGGCCAGGGTTTCGCGGGCCTGATCCAGCTCGGCCTGACGCTCCTCCAGCGATGCCAGTCCCTGGGCAACCGCGCCTTCGGTCGGAACCGGTAGGTCCTGTTCTTTCAGGGTCAACTGCTTGCGTGCTTCAAGGACCCGTAGCGCCGCGTCACGCTCGGCCAGCCAGCGGACTTGCAGCGCAAGACGACGCTCGTCGATGTCGGCCTGTTCCTCGGCGATATCCGTCAGGCGCAGGTCTTCCACAGGGAAACCATTGGCACGGTCGCGCTCCAGGGCGTTCAGTTCACGCGCCAGACCGGACAACTGCCGTTCCATGCGCTCCAATTCGGCAGGCTTGATGCCCAGGCCGATCCGTACCCGGGCGCTGGCGGTGTCGAGCAAGTCCACGGCCTTGTCCGGCAGCAAGCGCCCGGTGATGTAGCGATCCGACAATTCGGCGGCAGCAACGATGGCGTCATCACGCACGCTGACACCGTGGACTTTTTCGTAATGCCCCTTGAGCCCGCGCAAGATCAACACTGCGGTTTTGACACTCGGCTCGTCCAGTTTGACCAATTGGAAACGGCGCGCCAGGGCCGGGTCCTTCTCGAAGTACTTCTTGTACTCCGACCAGGTCGTGGCGGCGATGGTGCGCAGCTCGCCACGAGCCAGTGCCGGTTTGAGCAGGTTCGCCGCATCGGAGCCACCCGCCGCACCGCCAGCCCCGATCAGCATGTGCGCCTCATCGATGAACAGGATCACCGGCGTGGTGGAGGCCTTGATTTCTTCGATGACACCACGCAAGCGGTTTTCAAACTCGCCCTTGACGCTGGCACCCGCTTCCAGCGCACCGAGATCCAGGCTGAGCAGGCGCGTGTTTTTGAGGAAGTCCGGGACTTCGTTCTGGCTGATCAACAACGCCAGCCCCTCCACCACGGCTGACTTGCCCACACCTGGTTCGCCCACCGCGATGGGGTTGTTTTTACGCCGCCGGGCGAGGATGTCGATCATCTGGCGAATCTCATCATCGCGCCCGAAAATCGGGTCGATGCGCCCTGCCGCCGCCTTGGCGGTCAGGTCCTCGCAAAAGCGTGCGATATTGTCTTCGGCGACGGGCGCCATACCGCCGGCACTGGCCAGCGAAGCAGAGGCCGAACCGGTCTGCAGGCTGTCCAGCGGCCCTTCACTGGAGCCGGCCAACAGGTGAGCGAACTCGACCGTCAGGGCATCGGTGGAAATGGGCTTGAGCAGTTCGCCGTAACGGGTGCCAGCGGTGTAGTAGCCCAGGCGGGATACCAACGCCAGCAGCAGCGAACCGCCGCGAATCCGCCCGGAGCCGACCACCAGCGAGGCAATCAGCCAGGCGTCCTGAATCCACTCAGTGAGCAGGCCTGCGAACACCGGACGCCCGGGGTTGCCGTTTTTCAGTTGTGCCAGGCCCTCATCCAGCAGCGCACGCAAGCGCATCGGATCGATTTCAAATCGAGCGAGGATGCGCGTTGAATCCGCATTCGGGTCTTCCAGCAACTGGCGCAGCAGGTGCTCCAGGGAAATCTCGTAGTGAGTGCGGGCCAGGGTCAGGCCCGCCGAGTTCTCCAGGGCCTTGGTGCTGTACACATTGAGCCGTGCGAACAGCGGTTTGAGTTCTACCTGAATCATCTAGCGAGCCCTCTCTTCGAGCATTGGTCCGCATGAATACAACATCGTCCTGTGTATCACCGTCACCGAGCCAGGTATCAAGGCCCAGCCGCTGCCAGCCGCCTCCCAGCGAAGCGCACTGCTGCTTATCTGCCGCAAGACGCATGACCAATCGGCTGCGTAGCGGTGTCTGCAGATACAATGTCACCAACCGTTCGAGCTTTTGATACAGCGCTTGCCCCGGCAATAATCCTTGAAAACGCGCGGTACTCAGTGACGTCAGGCGAATATCCAGGGTGCCGCTGCGGTCCATGACTTCACGACCGAGCAGACTGTTTTCGCCCAACACCCCGCACTGCATACCCAGATAAGTGCGCGCCGCACGGTCGATGCGCAGACGCGTCTCGACACACGGCACGACTTCCACGGCCACATCATCGAGCACTGCCTTGACCAACTGCTGCAGACCAAGGGCCGAGCGCGGGTACTGGTTGAACAAACCGGCATAACGCAGCAAATCGTTGGATTGATCGCGCTGCTCGGGACGCGCATCCGCAATGCCGATCAGCGCCTGCAGTTGGCGCAGGCTCTTGACGTCGCGCCGCTCGGTAATATCGATCCATATCCGGTGTTTTTCCCAGGCGCGAAACAGCAACGGATAGAGCGAGGCATGCAGGATGTCGAGAAAGTCACGTCCCGCCGAATGGCCCAGCAATTGTTCGTCGATCAGGTCTTCGGTGTAAAAGGTGGGCAACGGCGAGGTAACCCCATACAGACCGAAAAAGTTCGCCTCGATCCGATAGCGACCGTCTTCGTCCTGCTCGATCCCCTCGATATCCCGCAGCGGAAACCCGAGCCCCAGCCGCGGCCGGACCCGTACGTTTTCGACAAAATCTTTTTCGCTCGGGAAACGTAAACGCAACAGACGCAAGGCCTGGAAAAACCCGAACTCGCCGCCATCGAGCAGCGGATCGATCACAGCAGGCGTTGGTGCCCGATCTTCGCTGGCCATTTCAAGGTCTCATGGTTGACGCTGTCGAACAGCGTGAAAGCGGTAAAGCTGTTGATTGCCGTACAGCCGGCGAAAAACTCATCGAGCACACAACCGAACAGATAGAAATTGCCGGGGCTGAGGAAATAGTCGCCCCGGCACTCGACCCGGACCACACTGCCCTCGATCGGCAGCCCACGAATAAAACGCCGCTCGTGGCTGACGGTGACGGTTTCGATGGCATCGATGCGCCGCTGGTTGGCGTCCTGGGCACCTTCGCCGACACTGGGCAGATACAGCGCGAGCAGGCCGCGCAGGTAGTCGCGATCGGCCAGGCGGAAGTGGTTGGCATTAAGCTGCGAGAGCATGCGCCACAGCAGCTTGTCGTCGAACTTGGGCGGCTGGCACGGGGTAATGCCACGAATGCTCTTGAATTCGACCCTGGGGGGCGTGTTGTCGGTAGGTTGGTTCAAATCCCCCAGTCGCAAGCTTTCCGGCAGCTTGCCGTTGGTGCAGAGCAAGCCGATGGACAGGGTCATCTCGCCCGGCACTTTGCCTTCGCCGTAGGGCAGGCTCAGATAGTGGTCATAGCCTTGGGCATCGATGCTCGAGGGGCGGATGCGCAGGTTATAGGTGTCGCGCTGTGAAAAGGTATTGAACGGTTCCAGCAGCCTCTCCCCTCCTGCGGCGGAATAAGCACTGACCCTGAGTACCGAATGAATCCGCATGCCCATGCGCTGGCCATGATCGGCAGGCTGGATGCGGTAGTCGACTTGCTTGTGGTCGATGCGCAGCGGGTGCGCTTCCTGGGCGAACAGATTGATCGCTGGCGTCACCCCCAGCATGAAGCTGTTGGCCGACAGATTCGGTGTCCAGTCCGGCAGGTTCTCGAACATCAGGCGAACGCTGAAGCGCCCGTCCGAGCCTCTTGCTCGCCACTGTTTGAACCCGCGCAGCTCAATGAAGAGAAACTTCTCGGGCAACGCGAAGTATTCCTGCAGGCATCGATAGGCCGGGTGCGCGGTATCGGGAAACGGCAGCAAGGTGTTGCTCGCATCGAATCCCAGGCCACGCAAATGGCTGGCCGGCAGTACGGTCATCGGCTGCTCTTGCGCAGTGATGCGAATCTCGCGCAGGTTGAGCTGCAGCAGACGCAACAACTTGGAGCCATCGACCAGGCCATCACCCAGATAGAAACGCAGGCTGTCCGTCAGCCAGCTATTCGGATCGGCGGTGGTGAAAATGAAGTCCAGAACCAGGCTGCGCTCTTCACCGGCGCCGCCGTCCCAGCGGCTGCCGACCAGTTGCAACGGTTCCAGATCGACCGCTGCGGTGCTGCTAAAGCGCACGCGCTGGCCATCGACCGGTACCGAGGCAATTTCGCATCCGGCCTCGATGCGCGAGACTTCTTGCAATCCCATACGTGACTGGAATTGCAGCAGCGTCAGGCAGGGCAAGGGTTGCAGGTAGTGGGGATAGAGCAACTGCGCCAATTCTTGAATGAACTCGGGAAACTCGTCGTCCAGCCGTTGGCGAACCATTCCGGTAAGAAACGCCACGCCTTCGAGCAACCGTTCGACGTCCGGGTCATTGGCCGAGTCCACCCCCAGCAGCGGCGCCAGGGCCGGATTGCGGTGAGCAAACTCATCAGCCAGACGCCGCAGTTGGTTGAGTTCATTTTGATAATGGCTGTTGAGCATGACTTAGTGCATCGCCAGGGACACGCGACCGTCCGAGGACACACGCGTTGCCAGATGAATGGGAATGTCCCGATCATCGATCGACACCACGCCCTCAAGACTGAAACTCAGCGACAACACTTCCTGGGCGCCTTCGGCGACCAGGATGCGCGGCGATTTCAAGCGAGGCTCGTAGCGGGCGATCATGCGAGTCATGTTCTCGATTATTTGCGTGGTCTCGCCGGTCGCGAACGAACCGGCCAGATTGGTGAAGTCGGGTACGCCAAACTCGGCGTCGATCGGCACGCTGCCGCGCCGGGTATTCAAGATGCGTTGCAGATGCAGGACGATCGACTGCGTCAACACTTCAGCCTGGGTCAGATGCGTACGATCGGTTTCGGCCTGCATGTTTGTGACGCGCTCCAGCAATCGCTTTTCTCTCAACGCCATGTACCTTCTGCGATAGCAAGAACGCCGCCCCGGACCAGGACGGCATTGAACAGTCGAGCCTGGTTTACGCTTTTGGCGCCAACCACGAGTCTTCGGCTTCGATACCGTCCGGAGTCCAGGTCCAGACGATTTTTTCGTAGGTGATGCCGATGTCTTCCATATGGCCCATTTGCTTGAACTCAGGGTTCAAGACGTTCGGCATCCAGGTGCGGGCCGAAACGAGCACGGCATTGCTCAGCTGGATGGTGTAGTACTTTTCTTCGGTGCCTTTAGGTGAGATCCGATAGAACTCCAGCACAACGGACTTGAGCTGCTCGCCGGACGTCAGGGCTTGCAGCAACTTTGGAGAAGACTTGTCGATTTCCTTGGTCAGGGTTATGCCCTGGTGAACACGCTTGCCGGCCGGCAGGCCGGTCTGCGGATTCTTGGGAATATCGATCAGGTGTTCGACGGCCTGAACAAGGATCATTCCTTCATGACCTTTAACGGCGATGGAACCTTCGATCTTGCCTTGGTTCTGGCCTTCGATACTCAAGTAGCATGGCATTGGCATAACGTGTACTCCGGGGTTAATCAGTTAGTTTTCAGACATCGATCAGAACCTCTGGCCCTGTCTCGCTGCGTTAAATCCATCCTATGGAAACGCCGAGGCAATGCCCCTCGGGTGAACACCTGAATGGGCAACGGGTGCATTGCCCATTCGCGCGACCGATCAGCTCTTGTCGAGCTTGCCTACCAACGACAGCGTGAAAGACGCGCCCATGTACTTGAAGTGCGGGCGAACTTTCAAACCGACGCGATACCAGCCTGGATCCCCCTCGACGTCGCTGACGGTGATATCCGCCTGGCGCAGGGGACGACGGCTGCGCACACCGGCGGCGGGGTTATCCATGTCGGCCACATACTGGCGGATCCAGGTATTGAGTTCTGACTCCAGGTCGCCGCGCTCTTTCCAGGTACCGATGTTTTCGCGCTGGATGACCTTGATGTAATGAGCCAGGCGGCTGACCACAAAGATGTACGGCAGTTGGGTGCCCAGCTTGTAATTCAGCTCGGCTTCCTTACCTTCTTTATCATTGCCGAAGTACTTGGGCTTCTGGCACGAGTTGGCGGAGAAGAACGCTGCGTTATCGGTGTTCTTGCGCATGGTCAGTGCGATAAACCCCTGCTCGGCCAGCTCGAACTCGCGGCGCTCGGAAATAAGCACTTCGGTCGGGATCTTGGTCTGGGTTTCGCCCATGGCCTCGTAGTTGTAGATCGGCAGATCGCCGACGGTACCGCCACCCTGTGGGCCAATGACGTTGGCGCACCAGCGGTACTGGGCAAAGCTGTCGGACAGGCGACTGGCAAAGGCAAACGCGGCGTTACCCCATAGGAAGTCCTGGTTACCACCACCGACGTTTTCGTTGTAGCGAAATGTCTTGGCGGGAATCGTGTCTTCGCCATAGGGGGTGCGCAGCAGGAAATGCGGCAATGTCAGGCCAACGAAACGCGAGTCGTCGCTTTCGCGAAAGGCATTCCATTTGGTGAACTGCGGCCCCTCGAAGACGGCTTGCAGATCCTTGAGATTGGGCAGGTCGGCAAAGCTGTCGATGCCGAAGAACTGC
>LNAP01003607.1_pt1 | contig 24238 bp, 28 predicted proteins | sample 602601 | NCBI WGS metagenome assembly LNAP01 (sample SAMN02440304, study PRJNA202911) | soil metagenome | biome: Subtropical and temperate rainforests or woodlands; isolation source: soil samples (1 kg each in a 20% v/v slurry with milli Q water) were... ...
CCTATGCAAGCTCTGGCAGTACCGAGCTTAAATCTGTTCTCACCTCGATGAACATAGGCCCGTCGGCTGCCAATGCGTCACCGATCACTTGGTCAATGTCAACGTCATGGTGCAGTGTGACGGCCCGTATCCCAAAGGCATCCGCCATAGCGCGGAAGTCCGGATTCAACAGCGACGTGCCACTCACGCGGCCCGGGTATGCGCGCTCCTGGTTGATTCGGATGGATGCATAGCAGTTGTTGTTCGAAAGAATGAACACGATGGGAAGCCGATATTGCACTGCGGCGATCATCTCGTTGCCCGTCATCATAAAGCCGCCGTCCCCGACCATGCAGATCGTCTTTTTGTCCGGGTGGCGCAGCGCATGGGCGACTGCCGCTGGCGTTCCATAGCCCATGGCGCCCGAAAGCGGCGACATCAGGCGCTGGTCGGCGCGGAAGCGGAAGTAGCGATAAACAGGCGCAGCAAATGTGCCGGCATCGACACATATCGCGGCGTCTGACGGCGCCTGCTCAGACACACTGCGAACCACTTTGCTGAAATCTATCCCTTGGCTTGTGGCACGCGTGGGCCATGCGGCATGACCATCGTGGATGTGGGCCAGCCGTTGGCTCCACGCCGCGCGCTCGGGCGGGATTGCAGGTGCCGTATTCGGAGTGATGGCTTTCACCAGTTGCACCGGATCGCATACCAAGCCGTAGTCGGCCGTGTAGTGCAGGCCCACGACATGATCGTCGGGATAACAATGCACCAGCGTCTGTTCTGGTCTGGGCAGAACGGGAAAGGTATAGCCCTGGGTGGTGACGTCGCCCAGGCGGGTGCCCAATGCGAGAATCAGGTCGCTTTCCTGGAAGGCCTCGAGTTGGGCAGGCGATGTAGCCAGTCCGAGTTCCCCTGCATACAGCGGATTCGTCTGTGGGAAGATATCCTGGCGGCGAAACGATATTGCAACTGGAATGCCCCAAGCCTGTGCAAAGTTGTTCAAGGCGGCGCGTCCTCCAGGCCGCTCGAACACTCCACCGGCGATGATCAGTGGGCGCTTGGCCTGGTGCAATTGTTGTTCGAGGGCGGCCAGTGTGTCTGGATCGGGCAACGCAGGTGCGTGCGGTGTCAGTTTCCATTGTGGCTGGTCGACGCGCTGTTGTTGAATGTCTTCAGGAATGACGAGCACGACGGGGCCGGGTGCGCCCGAGGTGGCCACGCGAATGGCCTTGTAGGCGGCTTCGGCCAGTTGCTGTGGCTCAGTGGCCTCGAAGACCCATTTGGCGATCGATCCGAACATTTTCTGATAGTCGATTTCCTGAAATGCTTCGCGTCGCAAGTCGCGCCTGGGAATTTGCCCCACCAACAGAATCAACGGCACGCCGTCTTGTTGCGCCGTGTGTACAGCGATGGCCGCGTTGCTGGCGCCCGGGCCACGGCTGACCATGGCTACGCCGGGTCTTCCTGTCAGTCGTCCATCGGCCACCGCCATATAGCCTGCCCCCCCCTCGTGCCGACATACCACGGTATCGATTTGCGGGAAGTCCAGCAATGCGTCCAGGACGCCCAGGTAGCTTTCACCAGGAACAAGAAACACGCGATCTATACCGTTTGCATGGAAGACATTCAGGAGCGCGTGGGCCGACGTATTTTTCATGGTTCGATGCGAATAATGTGAAGGGTGATGATGGCAGAGCGATTTGGTATTGTCGGAAAAGGCGTCACTAGTGACAATGGCGGCCGCAGCATATCAGCTATACTTTTTGAATACGCACAAACGGCGGTAGCGGCATAGCTTCCTATGTTCCAATGGCACGGCACCCTCACAGACTCTTTCTTTGCATAGGTGGTTTGCCGTGGATCTGAAGCGTCTCGAATACTTTCTGTTAGTCGCCGATCACGGCAGCTTTTCAAGGGCTTCCAGCGTCATAGGAGTGGCGCAACCGGCACTTGGGCGTCAGGTGCAGCGGCTGGAAGAGGAATGCGGCGCAAAGCTGTTGTATCGCCATGGCCGGGGCGTATCTCTGACGCCTGAAGGTGAGATCTTTGCCGAACGAGTTCGCCCGCTGCTCACGAAGCTGGCAATGGCTGCCGATGGCTTGAACCAGAACGAACGCCCATTAAGCGGTTCGGTTACGCTAGGTATGACGCCGACGATGATGTCGCTGATGGGTTTGCCCTTATTACAAAAAATGCGCGCGATCGCACCTGGCATCAAGTTGAACTTTCTGACCGGCTACAGCGGGTACGTGCACGAATGGCTGGTCGACGGCCGCCTGGACATTGCCATTCTTCACGACGCACGTCGATCGCGGCATATTGCTGTTGATGCTCTAGCGATCGCACGGTTGTTTTTGGTGTCGCATCCGAGTTTGGCGAAACAGCTTATCGCACCGCACATGGCCAGTTTGCCGGTGCTTGGCCTTCAAGGCTTGCCGTTGGCTTTGCCCAGCGGGTCGCACGGGTTGCGCCGCACGATTGATCAGGCTACGACAAAGCTTAAGGTCAATCTAGACATTCAATATGAATTGGATACCCTTACGTTGATGAAGGCGATTGCCTTGGCTGGTATCGCCCACACCATACTGGCCTTGCCGGCCGTGGCCGATGAGGTTCATTCCGGCGCGCTGACCGCGACGTTGCTGGATGCGCCTTCCATGGAAACGCGTTTGATGATTGCCACATCGCTAAACCGTCCTTTGACTCTTGCGGGGCGAGCGGTGTTGGAGCAAGTCCGCCCGGTATTGCAGCAGTCCATAGATTCCGCCGTTATCCCTTTGCACATGCGGCTAGCCTGATTCAGGCTGAAAGTCGTTACAAGTTAGCCCAAAAAAGCATAGCTGATACAAGAGCGAAGCCATGGAAATGTGCCTGGCAAGCCATGCATAATCGCTGGACATACTGATGTTCTGCCCGGCCGTCGCGCTTGCTCGGAACATTCCTATAACCAGGAGAGACATAACATGTTCAAGAAAACACTGAAATGGCTGGGCGTAGGCCTTGGCCTGGCTGCCGCAACTGTGGCGCATGCGGCAAGCGACTATCCGAATCGTCCCATCACGCTGATTATCCCCGTGGCGGCTGGCGGCACGACAGATATTGCGGGGCGTGCCTTGGCCAAGCAACTGAAAGACGAGCTCGGCCAGCCGGTTGTGGTGGAAAACCGGCCCGGCGCCAGTGGCAGCATTGCGAACTCTTATGTCGCGCGCGCGCAGCCCGACGGGTATACCCTGGTGCTGTCTTACGAGGGTTTTCACACGGGTAATCCTGTGTTGATGAAAGACTTGAGTTGGGATCCTGTGAAAGACTTCACACCGATCGCGGAAGTGATACGGGGACCGCACCTGTTTCTGGTTCCCGCGAACTCGCCCGCCAAGACCCTGCAGGAGTTCATCGAGTTGGCCAAGCGAAAACCGGGTTCCATGAATTTTGCGTCGTCGGGTGTCGGTTCAATACAGCATCTGGGCGGCGAGCTGTTCCAGCTCAAGACGGATACAGACATGGTACATGTGCCCTACAGTGGCGCCGCGCCTGCAATGCAAGATCTGCTGGCCGGGCGCATCGACGTTTTCATTACAACGCCACCTACAGCGATGGCGCATGTGGAAGCGGGCACCTTGCGCGCACTGGCCATTACCAGCAACCAGCGGCATCCGAAGTTGCCTAACATCCCCACGACTGCGGAAGCCGGCCTGCCGGAATTCCAGCTGGAGGCCTGGTTTTCGGTATTTGGCCCCGCCAGGATGCCCGCCGATGTGGTGGAAAAGCTGGCCGGCGCCATGCAAAAGGTGATCACTTCGGACGAATTCAAGTCCCAGATGAGTGCACAGGGTTCGAACGCCAGCTACCGCTCACCTGGCGAATTGGGCCAGATCGTGAAGGACGATCTGGCGAAATGGAGCGAAGTGGTCAAGACAGCCGGTATCGCGGCGAATTGATCATGTATATTTCGCGTCCCGTTATTGCCATCATCGACGACTACGAGGGCTTCGTCCCTGCGTTGGACGCGTACTGTATGTTGAACGACGCTTTACCCAACGCCGACATCCGCGTCATCACCCGGCAGCCGCTGGATGACGCGGCTGTTCGGCAAATGCGCGATGTCGAGTATCTGGTTCTGATACGTGAGCGCTCGCAGATAACGGCGCAGTTTCTTGACCGTCTTCCCGTATTAAGGGCGCTGGTGCAGACAGGCACGGCGGGCCAGGCAGCTACATCGCATATCGATCAAGAAGCTTGCGCTCAGCGGGGCATCGCGATACTTGAAGGCGGAGCCAGCGATGGTCACTCGGCCGCCGAAATTACCTGGGCTCTGGTTCTCAATGCCAGCCGAAATGTGCATCATTACATGATCAGCATGAAGCAAGGTTCGTGGCAGCAAGGCAATCCGATGGGCCAGATAGGTCGCGCCCTGCACGGCCAGACACTCGGCATATTGGGTTATGGACGAATCGGACAATTGCTCGGCGGCTATGCGAAGGCTTTCGGTATGGACGTTCTGGTTTGGGGGCGCGAGAATACACGCTTGGCGGCCCAAAGGACCGGAGCACGACTGGCCGACGGAAGAGACGCCTTGTTCGAACAGAGCGACGTTCTTGCTCTGCAGATGCGCATGAATGCAGAGTCACGCCATTCCGTTACGTTGCGCGATCTCGCCCTGATGAAGCCGACATCTTTACTGGTGAATACGGGCCGCCCGGGTCTGATCGAGCCGGGCGCTCTGGTGGCAGCCCTGAAAGTGGGGCGTCCGGGTCGCGTAGCGGTCGATGTCTTCGATCACGAGCCTGTTCTACAGGCCACCGAGCTTACGGAATCGCCCCGCTGTACTGCGACCCCGCACATCGGATATGTAGAGCGCAATAGTTACGAACTACTTTTCGATGCCGCGTTCAGGAAATTGATCGCGTACTTGAATACGGCAGAAGTCGTCGACAAACCTGCGTAAGATCAATACGGGTATGGGCTTCTGGGGTCAGTGCTTGTGTCGATGGTGGGCGTCGGGAAAGTGCTCGTGCGTGTGCGTCAATGGCTCATGGCGATGCGGGTGCCGATGTGTGGTTCCTGCTGCAACGGGCGTGTCGTGCGAGTGTTGGTGGTGCTCATCGTGGGTGTGCTCATGTTCGTGCTCCAGGATTTCGTGCGTATGGGTGTGCTGGTGCCGTTCGGTCAGATGCAGCAAGATGCCAATCGCCATCAACGCGCCAGCGATTAGCAGTGGCACGGTGACCGGTTCGCCCAGCGCAATCGCTAGAACGGCACCGAAAAATGGCGCGACCGAAAAGTAGGCTCCGGTACGCGCCGTGCCCAGATGACGCAAGCTGATCACGAAGAGCGCCAAACTTACGCCATACGCCAGGAAGCCGACGACCATGGCGCCTCCCACACTTGACCATGACGGCAACAAGGCGCCCAACATAATGGCGAGAAGCAGATTAACGACGCCCGCTACCAAACCCTTAACCGCAGCGATCCAGGTGGCATCGGTAAGCGATACCTTACGGGTCAGGTTGTTATCAATGCCCCAGGCCAGGCAGGCGCCTATTACCGCCAACGCCGGCCACAGCCCGGCAAAACGCGCTTCGCCGGGCCAGCTCAACACGAGGGCGCCGGCGACAATGGCGACCATGCCAAGCGCAATGCGCCGATCAACGTTCTCTTTAAAGACAAACCACGCCAGGAGCGCCGTAAATACTCCCTCGGCGTTTAGCAACAAGGCGGCGCCCGACGCAGGCATGCCGGTAAGACCGAGCATGAGCAAGACCGGCCCGACCACCCCTCCTGCGCCTATGGCCCCAAGAAGCCAGGGGACTTCGCGCCGCGGCAAACGCACGGCCGGGGCGCGTCGCAGGCGACGGTAGATCGTGAGTCCAACTCCCGACCCCAGATAAAGCAGGCCTGCCAAGAGCCACGGACTGACGCTATCCAGCAGCAGTTTGGCCAGAGGCGTTCCACCGCCAAATAGCAGCGCCGCAAGTAAAGCTGGCATCACCCCCTGTTTTTGCAGCCCCTGTTTCCAGTTCATGGTTGGTATTCTTTGTGTGATTGATGAATGAACTGGAAGAGTAATGGGTTCGTGCGACCGTCGGGTACGAAGGTTGCTGAACGATTCGAGCACGCCGCCAGGATTTTCCGGTTCTTGAGATCTTTCGGAGGTACTATGACGAATCTAATCCATGATGCAATGCTATCGGGTGCTGATCGCGTTCGCCGTTCTACGCCGCCACAGGTGAACGAGCAGATTGATCGGGATACGGACAGCAATATCCGCCGCTATTCCAATAGTAACAAAGCGGGCATCCGGCGACGCATGCGCGCATTGGATGAAGAGTGGGACGTGGAACGCGTATTGGAGGTCAACGCCTCGACATTGGCGCTTACCGGACTTGTATTGGGCCTGACGGTCGACCGGAAATGGCTGTGGTTGACCGGTGGTGTGCTGGGATTTCTGCTGCAACACGGTATACAGGGCTGGTGCCCGCCATTGCCGGTCCTGCGCCGACTGGGCATACGCACACGCGGGGAAATCGACCGCGAAAAATACGCCTTGAAGGCTTTTTTGGAAGAAAAATAGTGACTTACACCTATCGGCTGAACAGGCGCAGCAAGAACACCATTGTCGCCATAGGCATGATCTTTTTTGCGTCGCCGGTATGGGCGGACGCCGTTGCCGATGGACGAAAAATCATGACGGAAGGGGGCGGCGGCGTTATTGCGTGCGCGACGTGTCACGGCGTAAACGGCGAAGGCATGGCCGCAGCGGGCTTTCCCTACTTGGCAGGACAGGGTGCCACGTATCTTGCGGAGCAACTCAAAAACTTTGCGGCAGGGGAGCGGCATAATCCTGTCATGGAACCTATCGCCAAAGCAATGAATCCCGCTCAAATCGAAGCAGTAAGCATTTATTTGTCCCAGCTCCCGAAACCTTACGATGCCCTGGCCCTGACCAATATGGTCGAGACTTATCCCGACAAATCCGCGATGGGTGCGTGGGTAGCGAATCGGGGTGACTGGGATAACAACATACCGGCCTGTATTCAGTGCCACGGCCCGGGGGGAGTAGGGGTGGGTGCCAGCTTTCCAGCGCTCGCAGGTCTTCCTGCCAATTACATGCGTCAGCAACTTATCGACTGGAAAGCTGAAAAGCGCCCTGCCGGGCCATTGTCCCTGATGGGGGATATTGCGCAACGCATGAGTGATCAGCAGATCAGCGCCGTCGCTGATTACTTTGGCGGCCTGCCGGCTGGCGCGGCGACCAAAGCCGCTGTCACCACGAAAAGTGGAGCGAGATGATGGAACTGAACTTCATGCGCCTGGCCCAGGCCGCCTTGATACTGAGCGTGGCGGGCGCTTCGGGTGCAGGCGCCCAAACGCAGCTGCCCGCGCCAGACAGCGGCACCCCGATCGCGCCAGTCGCTACGACGAATAAGGACTTCACTCCCCCCGACGCGCGGTCCATACCCGACAACGAATTTGGCGCAATGGTCAGAAAAGGGCAGGATATCTTCATGCGCACGGGTGAATACACGAAGGACTACGTGGGAAACTCGATGAATTGCGCGAGCTGTCATCTGGATGCCGGACGCCGAGAGGATTCCTCGCCGCTGTGGGCGGCCTATGTGCTTTATCCAGCCTATCGAGCGAAGAACAACCGCGTCAATACGCTGACGGAGCGCTTGCAAGGCTGCTTTCAATACAGCATGAATGGAATCGCGCCCCCCGCCGACAGCGAAACCATCATAGCGCTGCAAAGTTATATGTATTGGCTGGCACAGGGAGCGCCCACGGGGGTCAAGCTTGAGGGACAGGGTTACCCGCGACTGGAGGAACCAGAGCAGAAACCCGATTTTGTTCGAGGCGAGCGCGTTTATGAGCAGAATTGCGCGCTCTGCCACGGTACGGATGGCGGTGGGCAGAAAGTCGAAGGAAAAATGGTCTTTCCTGCACTATGGGGAGACGATTCTTTTAATTGGGGAGCCGGCATGCACAGCGTTTCCACCGCTGCGGCGTTTATCAAGGCAAACATGCCTTTAGGCAAGGCGGGCACGCTCACCGATCAGGAGGCGTGGGATGTTGCCCAATATATGAACAGCCATGAGCGGCCGCAGGACCCTCGATATGACGGCTCGCTTGAGGCCACGCGAAAGCAGTTCCATGACGAACCGTCGGATCTGTACGGGATGTCCGTGAACGGCAAGATCCTTGGTCAGAACGCCACGCCAGCTGGTGGAACGCTACGCAATAAATAAGGTGGCGGGCCGAGGTCGACCTGCGCAAAAGCATGCAGAACGTGTCCGTTATAGTACCGCTGCTATAGGTTTTTCTTTGCTCTTTCGAGCAATTCGAACAATGCCATGCCAGCCAGCATGGCAGCGAAGAACAGCAGCGGCTTTACGCCACCTTGTGCAAGCGAGGCCAGTGCCGGTCCGGGGCAATAGCCCGCCAGACCCCAGCCCACGCCGAACGTGAGTCCACCCAGTACAAGGCGCCAGTCGATGTTCGTGGCAGTGGGCAGACGCATCGCATCGCCCAGGATGGACGTTGGCCGTTTCATCGCAAAGGGAAACGCCAGCGTGCCGACTAGCACTGCGCCTCCCATGACGAAGGCCAGCGATGGATCCCAATTTCCAGCCAGATCCAAAAACCCGAGCACCTTTGAAGGGTTGCTCATGCCAGACAGGATGAGCCCAAAACCAAACAATAAGCCACATAACAAAGCCGTGAGTAGTTTCATATTTTGCTCCGCTTAAGCAAGCACGTGGCGAACGATGTAGACAGTCAGGAAACCGGCGAACATGAAGGCAACTGTCGCGACCACGGAGCGCGGCGAACGTCGGGAAATCCCGCACACGCCATGTCCGCTGGTGCAACCCGAGCCGTAACGCGTACCGACACCGACCAGCAGTCCGGCTATGAGGAGCATCAGGTAGCTGGCCTCGATTTGCACCTCCGGCAAGGGCCTTGCCAGTGCATATAACAGGGGCGAAGCGATCAGGCCGCCTAAAAATGCAAGACGCCAGGCGACGTCCCCCCGCTGCGGCCTTAACGCACCGCCCAAGATGCCGCTAATGCCCGCGATCTTGCCGTTGAACAGCAGGAAGAGCGTTGCGGCAAGACCTATCATCAGGCCGCCCGCCAGTGATGTCCAGGGCGTGAAGTTGTTCCAGTCGATTGTCATTGCATGCCTCCTAGTCCTTCGGGCAGTAAAGATCGTACAGCACCTGCAGCACGGTCAGTGCCTCGTTGCTGACGATCGAGTAGAAAATCTTCTTGCCGTCGCGACGAGTGTTTACGAGTTGCTCTTCGCGCAACACAGTGAGTTGCTGCGAGAGCGTGGGTTGGGAAATGCCGGTCATTGCTTCGAGTTCGCTGACCGAAAATTCGCCCTGGGTCATCTGGCAAAGCAACAGCAGGCGATCTGTGTTGGACAGCGTCTTCAGTAACTTGCCGGCCTCTTGCGCAGCAGCCTCAATTTTTCGGAGATCTATTTGTTTCGTTGCAGTCATCAGGGTTTCAGTCGTTCATAGTCACGTTGTACCTTTACATTATATATTATAATAATATATAAATATCTTATTCGTTAGAATTTTTATGTTGATATGTCCTTCAGCGCCCATCAGGAGAGCGATCATGATCTTCCGTCAATTGTTTGAGCCCTTATCAAGCACCTACACCTATCTTCTCGGCGATACCGACACAGGGTTGGCAATACTCATCGACCCGGTCATCTCGGCAATGGAGCGTGATCTGGCCGAAGTGCGCCGTCTTGGCCTGACGCTAGCTTATACCGTCGATACTCATATCCATGCTGACCACATCACGGCGGCATTGGAAATGAAGCGCGCCGTTGGCAGCAAGATTGCGGCGGCGGCCCACGATCGGTTGCCTTGTGTTGATGTCGGTATCGAAGAAGGCAAGCCGTTTCAGGTGGGCGCCATTCACTTGCAGCCATTGCACACCCCGGGACATACTGACGGACATTTCTCGTATCTGTTCAATGATCGGGTGTTCACTGGTGATGCGTTGCTTATAGAGGGCTGCGGCAGAACCGACTTTCAAAACGGCGATGCCGATGCGTTATACAAAAGTGTGCGCGAGAAGTTATTCACGTTGCCTGAAGAGACCCTGGTCTACCCGGCACACGATTACAAGGACCGATTCGTGTCTTGCATCGCGCAGGAAAAAAAGCGAAACCCCCGCCTCGGTGACGGCAAGACGCTGGAGGAATTCAAGACCATCATGGCCAACTTGAATCTGCCGTACCCCACGTTTATCGACTACGCCGTCCCCGGCAACCGGCAGTGCGGGGTATGTCCGTCAGACCTTCCGGAGAATCTCTCGAATTACTGCCGACAGATGACCGAGAGCCTGCAAGGCTGACGAACCACAACCACGGAAAAATGTCGCCATCACACAGCGGCAGTCTGGCCGGCAGCCCGAATAAAATGCTCGCGCAGCCATTGATGAGCGGGGTCTTCATGAGACCTGGGGTGCCAAGCCATGGCAATGTCGAACGTTGATAGATGGAAAGGCAGGGCCAGGATATCCAGCTTTGCGGCATAGCGTCGCAGCAGTCGCTGCGGCAGGGTGGCCACACAGTCTGTTTCCTCGAGCACGAGCGGTATCTGGTTATAGCCTGACACCGTCAGCGCTACATGGCGCTGGTGCCCCAAACCTTCCAGAGCGTCATCGACACCGCTTTTGAACTGGCCGTCCTGGGACACCATGACATGCGCGAGAGTGCAGTACTCCTCGATGCTGAGATTCCCCGTGCCGCGGGGGTGCCCCTTGCGCTGCGCCAACCTGAAGTCGTCTTTGAGCAGGAATCTGGCCTTCAATGCGTCGGGTACTTTTTGCGTAAGCCCGACATACAGGTCAATTTCCCCCTTTTCCATTCTGTAAGTCAAATTATCTTCTTTTGGCGCAATAAAGCTAAGGCGTATGCCAGGCGCACGATGCGCCAAAACCGATTGCGCGACGGCAAGCCCCACTTGCGTGAAGAAGTTGTCGTTGACGGCGACTAAAAAATCCCGCCGTGCCGTGAGCGGTTCGAAGTCTTCGGTCGATGCAACAGCACCCTGAAGATCCAGCAAGGCTTGATGCAAACGCGGCTGCATGGCCAACGCACGATCGGTGGGCAACATACCGCGACCAGCCTCAGAGGGAACCAGGAGGGGGTCATTGAACATGTCCCTGAGACGGCCGAGCTGTGTGGAGAGCGCGGGCTGACTGATGTTCAGTCGCCTGGCAGCGCGCGTGACATTTTGTTCTTCAAGAAGCACATCCAGTGAAATAAGCAAGGGCAGATCCGACCGTCGGATATTCATATTCCGTATACCTCATATAGGGAAAGGCAACTCACTATCGCGACAGTGGAGCGTTAGAGTGAGGTCTGTACTGATTTCGGCACGTTGATGTGGTCCGGACGGTCAATAGATTCCAATCAACACTTTGGAGCAGTCCATGCAAGTTATTCCATTCTTTATCTCGCGCGCGCTGGCAGCCTCGATAGCGATCGTTGGCGCCTTTCCTATCGGCATCAATGCGGCGGGTCATGCTCAGGTGGCGCCGGTGGCGGCAGTCGCGCAGGGTCGTGCCCAAGCTCCAGGTGTTCATCATTATCGTGTAGGCGACTTTCAGGTTACCGCACTGTCCGATGGTACTGTGCCTCAGGACCTGCATGCCCTGTTGATCAACACCAGCGCAGCGGAGACCGACAGTTTACTCAAGCGGTCATTTTTATCTAACCCGGTCGAAGCGTCGATCAATGCCTTTCTGGTCGACACGGGGACCAGACTGGTGCTGGTTGATACTGGATCCGGCTCATTCTTCGGTCCCGGAAATGGCGGCAAGCTGCTTGGTAACCTGAAATCGGCGGGTTATTCGCCTGAACAGATCGACGACATCCTGCTGACCCATATCCACACTGACCATAGCGGTGGCCTGGTCAGCGCAGGGCAACTGGTCTTTCCGAACGCCACCATCCGCGTGGGCAAGCCGGACCTGGATCTTTTCCTCGATCCCGCAAACAGCGAAGGCGTGGACGGCTATGACAAGAAGTATTTCGAGGAGGCAGTGAAAACCGTCGGCGCGTATGTCAAGGCGGGTAAAGTCGAGTCCTTTACTGGGCCGACCCAACTCTTTCCGGGTGTCATAGCTATTCCGACGCCGGGACACACGCCGGGACACAGCTTCTATAAGTTTGAAAGCAAAGGGCAGTCGATTGAGTTCATCGGTGACATTGTGCACGTGGCATCGGTGCAATTTCCAAAGCCGAAGATTGCCATCCGGTACGACGTTTCACCGGAGAAAGCGGTGGCACAACGTGAGAAGCATTTCGCTACAGCAGCGTCTGAACGGGATCTGGTAGCAGGCGCTCACCTTCCTTTTCCGGGCCTGGGTCACATTCGGGCTGAAAGCGACGGTGGCTACGTGTTCGTGCCCATCGATTACCGTGATCGTGCCGGACGGTAGTTTCGGTCGGACTCTTCGATACTCGGCCGCTCTTTGCCGGAAAGTAACTCATCATTCTTAATCGTGCCCGCGTCGGGTCGCCTGGATGGTAGCGCCGGCTTTATCGCGGGCGGCTTGGGCCATGCCTTATCAGGCGTGACGGGATGGCCGTCGAGCGGCCTGGGTGGCGCCAAACTGGGTACACGACGGTTGGGCAGGGCGGGATCGATATCTGGCACGAAATTGGGCACGGAACTTCCCGCGCCTTCCGGTCGGTTTACAGAGGGTTGCGTAGCGGGTGGAGGCGGCTCGCCTTGCACCGCTTGCGCCCAAACGCAAACAGGTCCGGAAACTGCACACGCTGCGGCAATCGTCAACCAATGCTGTAGTTTCATGATCTCTCTCGAGCGTGAAGGTCGAACTTCAGACAATATCTTGAAGATCATGGGATACGACCATGTCCTTCAGAGTTTACGGGCTGCCTTCAGCGCAGGGCAACCGGTATTACAGCCGGATACGGGGAGCTATAGACCGAACGCCCGCCCATTCTCAATCAACTGCATGGTTTGTTTTACGACGGGTGCGTCGATCATGCCGCAGATGACTGGTGGCGGCCGGCAAGGAGCACAGCATGGTGTTTCTGCGAGGCACATATGCTTCAAAGCGTTTTCCTATGTCAGAATCCAGTATGCTGACCTTGACGATTGTGGAGTATACGAATGCCTGCGATGGTGTTTCCGCAAAAGCTAATTGTGAGCAGGATCTTTTCGACCTACTCTACATTGATTATTGATCTATGACGACAAAAAAACTGACCCCCATGTCGAAAGCGATGAAACTGGGGCAAGGCAACGCAATTGATAAAGTGTGTGCAATTTTCAGCCTGTTGTCCGAACGCTCTCCGTTGCGGCTCACTGAAATTTCGCAAGCCACTGGTTTGAATCGCGTGACGGCGTTGCGCATTCTGGAAGCCCTTTCCGTCAACGATTTCATCCGTCGTTCTGGAAATCCGCCCCGATATTCATTTGGCCCGGAAGTCACCGCCATGGCGGTGAATTCCCAACTTCCCGACCTGCGTGAACTGGTACGCCCTAGTCTGATGCGTATGGCAGACCTCTCTGGAGATGTTGCTTTGCTTTCGGTAAGATCGGGAACGGAGTCAATCTGTATTGATAGGGTAACGGGGGATTATCCCATCAGTAATCGTACGCTTGAAATCGGAACCCGGCGGCCACTCGCGATTGGCGCAGGCAGCATGGCACTGCTGGCATGGGCGCCTCCTTCTGAGCACGATACCATCATAGAAATCACCTTGAGTCGTACCGCCGAGTCGTATCCTCGAATGACACGCGAAGTGATTCTTGAGCAGATCAAGGTGGCCCGCGAAAAAGGCTATGTCATGCTGCTTGATATCGTGATAGAAAAGCTGGGCGGTATTGCCCGCCCCATTTTCGATCCCGGCGGAAATGTCATTGCCGCGCTCAGCGTAACGGCCTTGAGGGAAAGGATCGCGGATCGCGAGGCCCAACTCTCGGCGGCTCTTATGCATGAACAAGATCGCATCAGGAAGATGCTGGAGTACGGCCCCAAAGGTTAATAAAGCAGGGCGGGGTGGACGGAACGGATCCTGCCCTGCTTATTTTATACGTCGGACACGACCTTATTGACTTTTCTGAAACGCCTTGATGATGGGGGCAAAAGATTTCTCTGCACTCTTCATCCGTTTTACGGTCGTTGGTGCGTCGGTGACGTTCAACGTGACTCCCTGCGCTTCCAGCTTGACCCGCAAGTCTTCGTCTTTGGCAACCTCTCGCATGGCCGCGCGGATTGTTTCTGCGCGAGCATCGTCCAATCCTTTAGGTGCCAGCAACGCCGTCCAGAAAACGGCTTCGAAGTTATCCAGACCCAAGGACTCCTGCACGGTCGGAACATCGGGATAGCCATTGAGTCTTTCCTTTGTAGTTACGGCGATAAACTCGACTTTTCCGTCATTCTTCAAAGGGAGGGCTTCGTTGAGAGTGGCGAATGTCATGTCGATATCGCCTCCGAGTATGGCCATGCGAACTTGGGATCCTCCCTGGTATTGCACCAATAGTGCGTCTACGTTGCCCTGTTGCATCCAGCTTTCGGCCGCAATGTGGTTCATGGCTCCAACGCCCGAAGCCCCTACGGTGTATTTGCCCGGATTCTCCCGAGCTTTTTTGACCAGTTCGTCCATTGTCTTTATGCCAAGTTTAGAACTGACCTCAAGAACAAAAGGGGAGTCGACCAAGCCTGAAAGCACGGTGAAGTCTTCGAATGCATCGTAGATACTTATTCAAAGGCAGGGAGACGGAAGCCGCATAAAGTGTGTAGCCGTCGGGCTTTTGCCGGCTAACGTAGTTGCTGGCGACTGTCGTGGCAGCCCCTGCACGGTTTTCCACCACTATCGGTTGGCCAATATGTTTTTCCAGCTTCTGGGCAACCAGACGCATGGATACATCGGTAATGCCGCCTGGTGCATACGGGATTACAAGGCTGATGGGGCGGTCGGGATATTTCTCGGCATTGGCTGTCCCTATGAAACTAACGAGGCCAACGAGGCCGGCGGCTATCAAGTTGAACTTATGCATGTGGGGTCTCCTCCGTAGATGCGATAAATGTTTTAGTAGAACCCGATCAATGTGCGCATGTTCACATTAATACAGTAGATTAACGATGGCTATCAGATTGGATCCCACGACAGGACGTCGCCGCTTCGGTCCAGGGGATAAAAGTCTTTCTTCAGCGCCGGCAGCATGTGTGAGCTGAGCGTCTCCTGTGTCCAGCCGCCATCACGATGCACGGAACGGATGGGTCGTGATTGGCTCAGTAAGGTGATTTCGTTGTTGCGGACCACAAAAATCTGGCCGTTGATTTCAGAAGCTGCGTCAGATCCAAGAAAGGCCGCCAAAGGCGCATTTTTTTCGGGAGTCATTTTTTTCAGCAGTTCGACACGCTGCTTTTGTGCTGGCGTTTCGGCCGGGATGTCTTCCGACATGCGACTCCAGGCAAAGGGGGCCAGACAGTTGGACCGTACGTTGTAGCGTTGCATGTCAAGCGCGATTGACTTGGAAAGCGCGCATATGCCCAGTTTGGCTGCTGAATAGTTGGCCTGTCCAAAGTTACCGATCAGTCCCGACGTAGATGTTATATGGACGAAGGCGCCGCTTTCCTGATTGCGAAAGTGTTCCGCAGCGGCACGACTGACGAAGAAGCTGCCATTCAAGTGAACATCGATAACCTTGGTCCAGTCTGCTTCCGACATTTTGTGGAAAATCTTGTCGCGGATGATGCCGGCGTTGTTCACGACAACGTCAATGCGCCCGAACGTATCCAGCGCCGTCTGAACGATGGCATGTGCGCTGTCCCAGGTGCTTACGCTGTTAGTGTCCAGAACGGCTTTCCCGTTCATCGCCTCGATCATCCGCACGGTTTCCATGCCCGGATTGTCGGACCCTCCCTCTCCGGCCAATGACACCCCGATATCGTTAACCACGACATGGGCTCCCGTTCGGGCATATGCCAGGGCGACTTCGCGTCCGATGCCTCCGCCGGCACCCGTGACGATTGCGACTTTTCCTTGATTCATTAATTCGGCTCCTGTTGGGTTTTGATGTTTAGTTGGTTCACGCCAGCTCAGGTCGGCAAGTGCAAGACCGTTTTCGAGATGATGTTGCGCTGGATCTCGGAGCTGCCGGCGTATATGGTCGCGGCCCGTGCTTGTAAAAATTGCGCTGAAGGGTTGAGTGCGCTGTCCTGGTGCAAGTTATCGACTATCCCGCCCATCTCGGCGGTCAGTTCAAGCATGTATTCAGTGATGCGGCGGAACAATTCGGACTGATTGATCTTGAGCAATGACACGTCGGGTCCTGGTTGTTTCCCGCAGGAGATCAATTCCAGATATTCTGCGAAGAGCGTCTTGTGATTTTCCAGATCGAGGAAAAGTATCGAGCAGCGATCCCGGAAGACAGGGTCGTCTTGAAGACTGTAAAAACGCCCAAGCTCCAGCAAGCGGGAGAAAGCATAATCGGCCTGCCGTGGAGAGCCAATGAAGATACGCTCAAAGCCAAGCAAGGCTTTGGCCATGGACCAGCCTTGGTTTACTTCGCCAACAAGGTTATCGACTGGCACCCGGACATTGTCGAAGAAGACTTCACAGAATTCATCGTGCATCTCGAGGTTAAGAATAGGCCTGACTGTCACGCCGGGGCTGTCCATGGGGACCAGCAGAAAGCTGATGCCATCCTGTTTGCGTGCTGTGGAGGCCGTGCGCACAAGCATGAAAATCCAGTTTGCGTCATTGGCCATGGTGGTCCAGATTTTCTGACCGTTCACGATCCATTCGTCGCCTTCCCGTTCAGCCTTCGTGCGAAGTGAAGCGAGGTCAGAACCGGCACCGGGTTCGCTATAGCCTTGGCACCAGATGTGTTCGCCGGAGATCATTTTGGGCAGGAAGTGCTGCTTCTGGGCTTCCGAGCCATATCGGATCAGTAGCGGCCCCAACATGGTGATACCGTGATCGTTCAAGCGCGCGCATCCATGCCGCTCGAATTCCTCTGTCATGATGACCTGCTTTTCGGGCGACAGCCCCATGCCCCCATATTCTTGCGGCCAGCCGGGACACAACCAGCCTTTCTCGGACAGGGCCTTATACCAGGGCCAGTTGTCCCGCAAATGCAGGCGTTTGGCAGGCGAGCGGATCTCGGGGGGATAGTTCATCTGGATCCAGCTTCTTAATACTGTTCTGAAATCAGCATTGCTCAGCGTGTTCATATCTTGTGTATCAGTCACGATTGGCCTCCATCAATGTAAATGCACGGTTCCGGTGGAACGATTCCGTGCCAAACGTGCCAGACATAGTCATGCTTTTGCGCAGGTACAGTCCGATATCGGCTTCGTCTGTGTACCCGATGCCGCCATGAAGCTGGATGGCCTCGCGGGTGATCACGCTGCTTGCTTTGCTCAAGCGCGCCTTGGCCAATGACACTGCGAGCTGGGCTGCACTGTCGCGCGTTCCATCGGCAAAGCTTTTGGTCGCAGCATTGAGGGCGGCACGTCCCAGTTTCAGCTCGAGGAATAGATCGACCATGCGATGCTGAACTACCTGGAACGAACCGATGGGCTTATCAAACTGCACCCGATCCTTGATGTAGTCTTGCGTAATCTGGAATGCTTTTTCGGAGAGGCCTGATAAGTAGGCGCCGGTGACTAGTGTCGCTTGCTCCCGGATCATTGCCATATCGCAAGACACGTGCTGTACCGGGACGCCATCGAGTTGCAAAGTGCAGAAATGTCCGCCGTCATGGGTGTCATACGCGGTCAGCGATGCCCCCGCATCGTCGCGTTGAACAAGAGCGGCGCCGTCGTCGAGCTGAACGAGAAATGCATCAGCGCCCAGTGCATAAGGGATGCATGCGATAGTTCCCGTTATCCTGCCGTTGTCCAAGGCAGGCGGGGATTGCCCAAAGGTAGCAAAGCCGGGGAGGATGATGTGCTTGCAATCGAACAGATCCTGGCGTTGCGTATCGGGCAAGATTCCGGCGATCAAGGCACAAGCCAGGATGGGCTCGGGCGTCAAGTGCTGGCCGAGGCGATGCGCGAGAGTGCACAGCTCGCGAACGCCCAGTCCGAGTCCACCATCTTGCTCGTCGACACACAGCGTAAGCCATCCGAGCTCGGCAAACTCGTTCCATTTTGATTTTTCAAAGCCTGGGTGGGTAAAGCGCTGCTTGCGGGCTCGAAGGAGATCATCCTTCAGTACATTTGCCGCGCTTTCATCGATCATACGAATGAGATCTTCGATCTCATTGGGTTCAGAGGTCAGGGAAGACATACTCATTGTTCCTTGTGGGGCCGATTTTCTGGAAGAATCTCGGCATGGCCGTGTGACAGGACGACTACGTTTCGTTCTTTGGAAACGGCCTGCACGGCGCCGTTACGCCACATCCTGATTTGCAACGTCTCGCCGGGGTAGGCGGGAGCAGAAAAACGTGCATAGAAACTGCGCATGCGACTGGCGTCGCCATCGGCAAGTTGAAACAGCGTTGCCGTTGCCGCCAGGCCAAAAGTACATAAGCCATGTGCGATAGGGCGATCGAAGCCGGCGGCTATTGCCGCTTTTGGCTCGATATGAAGAGGGTTGTCATCGCCATTGAGGCGGTAAAGAAAGGCCTGCTCTGGCCGAATTTGCACATCGCGTACGTAGTCTGCGTTAGTTCCAGGAGTGATCGGTGCTGGACGCGGCGTGCCACTGGGACCGTCATAGCCGCCGTCTTTGCGCAGCATGACCGTGCGGTCGACCTGCGCCAATTTTGTTCCAGTTGCCGCATCGGTCACTGTCTTCTGCAAATAGACGAGCGCCCCTTTGGTCGCACCTTTGTCCACGACGTCAACCACGCGTGTTTCACCAATCAGGTCTGCTGAAGCGGGCAGGGGAGCAAAAAGAGTAAATTTTTCTTCTGCATGGAGCACGCCACTCGCATCGACGGTCGTGGCTGGGTCGGCCATCCAGAACCTGGGATGGCCCAAGTCGACGGCGAATGAAGGAAGAACGCAGGGACCTCGAGTGTCGCTGAGGTAAGAGATGGCATGCGGGTTGTCCAGGTGTTCGGCAGCGCCAACAGATAGCGCATAAATAATTGCATCTCGAGCGGTGTAGGCCTGTCGTCGCGACGGGATTCGAAAGTCCCGAAATTTTTGATAGTTCATCTTGCCTCCTGTCGTGGAATAGTGGCATAGCTCTACATGAAAATCAAACTCTCTTTGTTATTGTTCCATGTAGCGAAACATATTTACTTGAATGAATAGAGCATAGATCGTAAATTATGATTAACTTCAATAGGATGTGATAGTTTATAAAAAAGAATAGAATTCAACGAAATCAATTTATCATTATGTTCCGTGCGACGGAACGGTTTACGTTAGTCATAACAATGGAGGACGACGCATGAATCAGCAGCCAGTCATAGGCCCAGAAGCTCAGTTCAAGTCTTATTTGCAGGAAGGGAAGTTCATGATTCAACGATCACGTGCTAGCGGCAAATACGTTTTCTATCCACGACTTGCCATCCCGTCAACGGGAGAAACTGATCTTGAGTGGGTCGAGGCTTCAGGCCGCGGTACGGTTTACTCGATCACTGTCAATCGGAGCAAGACTGAAACCTACAACGTTGCCTTGATCGATCTGGAAGAGGGCGTACGCATGATATCCCTCGTGGCAGGGTGTGAAACCGTGCCCATCGGCACTCCTGTTCAGGCCAGTATTGCGGTCGTTCACAACGGTGCGCCAGCGGTTGTCTTCACCCCTCTGCAAGGAGCAAAACAATGACTAATACACTCAGAGGAAAGGCTGCCGTTGTCGGTATCGGCACGTTCAACGTAGGCAACGTGCCTGGATTCAGCGCAATGGAAAACCTTGGTGGCGCGGCACTCCTTGCCATAGAAGATGCGGGTTTGCAGCTTCATGATATTGATGCCGTGTTCTCGGCCAGTTCGGCCCATGCATTTCCCTCGCTTTCTGTTTGCGAGTACCTTGGATTGAAACCGTCATTTGTCGGTGGCGCGAATGTGGGTGGGTCCAGCTTTGAAATGCACGTCATTGAAGCCGCTTTGGCCCTCGAGGCGGGTCTTTGCAACGCTGCGTTGATTTGCTATGGATCGAATCAGCGCAGTGCGGGCGGTCGCCTGGTCTCCATGGCGGAAAAGCAATGGCAAGAGGAACCTTACCGTTTCCGCATGCCCATCAACGGTTATGCCATGGCCGCTGCACGCCACATGCATGCATTTGGCACTACCCGCGAAATGCTGGCCGAGGTTGCGGTCGCAGCCAGGGCGTGGGCCAATCTGAACCCCGAAGCATATGCCCGCGGCCCCTTGAGTATCGATGACGTTCTGTCGGCACGTCTGGTGTCGGATCCTCTGTCTGTGCTGGACTGCTGCCTGGTCACCGATGGTGGCGGCGCCGTCGTAATGACCCGATCTGACCGGGCCAAGGACCTTAAGCAGGAGCCGGTCTATTTGTTGGGGGGCGGTATGGCGCAATGGCACCGATCGATTTCCGAAATGCCGGACCTCACCATAACTGCCGCAACCGAAAGTGGTCCACGCGCCTTTGAAATGGCGGGCGTGACGCAGGCAGATGTCGATCTGCTGATGCTGTATGACGCATTTACGATCAACACAATTCTGTTTCTTGAAGATCTCGGTTTCTGCCCCAAGGGCGAAGGTGGGCGGTTCGTGCAGAACGGCGCTCTGGCGCCGGGAGGCAAGCTGGCGGTCAACACAAACGGGGGCGGGCTTTCATGCATGCACCCTGGCATGTACGGTCTATTTCTGATTATCGAAGCCGCCATGCAGCTACGGGGAGAAGCTGGGGATCGCCAACTGAAAAAACCTGAAATTGCGCTCTGCCACGGAAATGGTGGTGTTCTTTCCAGCCAGGTGACGACACTGTTCGGGACGGCCAATACGCTGTAGCGCGCCAGCGAATTCTTGAATTAACTAAACCGGTTATCCATGAAAAATTTCTCCTCTCTGTCTTCACTGATAGAACCTAAGTCCGTGGCCATTATTGGTGCCTCGAACGATCCGCATCGTATTGGCGGCCGCGCACTGAAATATATGCTCGAGCGGCGTTTCGACGGAGACATTTATCCTGTCAATCCGAAGCGTGACACGATCCAGGGCCTGCGAGCTTATTCCGATGTATTTTCACTACCCGGGTGCCCTGATGTGGCGATTCTTGCTCTCGCTGCTGAACAGGTTCCAGCAACTCCATCAATGTCAAGAATGCGGTGATCTTCAGTGCTGGCTTCGCCGAGGCTGGCACAGAAGGAGAACTGCTGCAGCAACAGATCGTGGACTCTGCAGGTTCCATGCGTATCCTCGGCCCGAACAGCCTTGGGGTATTCAACGCGAAAAGCAATTTTTGGGGTACCTTCACGGCCACTCTTGAAACGGGATGGCCTTTGCCTGGTCGGATCGGGATCGCGAGTCAATCAGGTGCGTATGGCGCGCACATGCTTTGCGCCGCCCGTGAACAGAGGGTAGGCATATCGGTATTCGTGGCAACTGGCAATGAGGCAGATATCACGGTTGCCGAGGCCATAGGCTGGATGGCCAAAAACGATGAAATAGACATAATCATCAGTTACATGGAAGGCGTGCGTGACGGCCCCAAACTGATTTCCGCCCTACGGCTGGCCAGAGCGGCCCGCAAACCGGTGATCATGCTAAAGGCGGGACGGTCGGCGCTTGGGTCACAAGCGGCCAAGTCGCATACGGCGGCGTTAGCGGGTGACGACGCTGTGATCGATGCGATATTGCGCGAATTCGGGGTGATCCGTGTCAGCGGAGCCCAGGAAGCGCTTGATATAGCAAAGGCCGCAACTCGGGGGATATACCCTGAAAACAACACGATGGGGGTGTTGACCGTGAGCGGCGGCGCGGGCATCATCATTTCGGATGAGGCCGAGCAGCAGGGTGTTCTGTTGCCTGAAGTGCCCGCTGACGCGCGTGCCCGGATGCATGACATGTTGGCCTATGCGTCGACTAGAAATCCGGTAGATTGCACCGCTCAGGCGCTGAATGAATCATCGTTGACAGGCAATTTCGGCATTGAAATGGTCCAGAGCGACCGCTACAGCTCAATGTTGATATTCTTCAGTCATGCTGGTGGCGTGGCTTCAATTGTGCCCGCTCTGCGCGCTCAGCTGCGGCGCATTCGTGAAGCTCGACCAGAAATTCTATATATATTGTCAGTGTTGGCCTCGGATGATTTCGTTGGTCAGTACGAGGAAGACGGCTTTCTTGTCTACGATGATCCCGGGCGTGCGGTACGGGCTATTGGTGCGTTAGGCAGGCTAGGAAAAGCTTTTGCAGCTGGGGAGCCATCCTTGCCCCCTGGTCTACCAGCCTTTGCTTTACCGCAGGAGATCCCGAACGAGGCCATGAGCAAGCTTGTGTTGGCGAAGGCCGGCATTAACGTCACCCAGGACTATGTGTGCCTGAGCGCCGAGAAAGCACAGGAAGCTGCCGGTCAAGCCGGCTATCCTGTCGTCATGAAGATCCTTTCGCCCGACATCCTTCACAAAACCGAGATCGGTGGCGTGTTACTCAATGTGGGTTCTGCTGAGGCGGTGGCACGTGGCTACGAATTGCTAATGTCCCGAGCGCAAAAATCGGCTCCGGATGCGCGAATAGATGGCGTCCTGGTGTCGCAACAGGTCAAGGGAGGCGTGGAATGCATTATGGGAATCCAGCATGATCCAATCTTTGGCCCCATGGCTTTGTTCGGACTCGGTGGCATTCATGTTGAGGTATTCAAAGACGTAGTCTTGCGGCGCTGTCCGTTCAATGTGAGTGAGGCGCTCAAGGTCATTAAATCCATCCGGGGCCTGGCGCTGCTGGAGGGCGTTCGCGGTAGCAGCCCGGTCGACTTGAATGCGTTGGCAGAAATGCTATCAAGACTCTCTGTCTTTGCCGCAAATGCCGGACCCCGGCTGAACAACCCGGTCATCGCGACACCAGATGGCGCCTGGGCGGTGGACGCCGTGCTGGAGTTGGACGACGTTTTGGAAAAGGAAGAAGCCGACACAAACACGCCTATGGTTGAGCCGTTCTAGGGTCGCCGTGTGTGCAATCGCAGCTACGATGGTGTTAGAGGACAGGCGACCGGCATCGGCAACAAGCTGCTCAATCGATGCTGGCACCAGACTTTTTCACCACGTCTGCCCAGCGCGGGATTTCCGCGGCCATCAGGTCGCGTAGTGCTTCAGGCGTACTGCCCACCAATTGCATGCCCATGGTCTTGCCCAATTGCTCCTGCACTTCGGGGTCTTTCACAATTACTGCCAATTCCTGGGCCAGACGATCCAGAATGGGCTTGGGTGTACCCTTGGGCGCATAAACCGCCTGCCACGATGCAACATTGAAGCCTGCCACGCCCGCTTCTTCCATCGTGGGGGTTTGCGGCGACAGGGCGATACGGTCCTTGGTGGTGACGGCGATGAGCTTGAGCTTGCCGGCCTGCAGAAGCGGCAGGGCCGCTGTCATCTGATCGAACATGAACGTGACCTGGCCCGAGGAGACGTCAACCATGGCGGGTGGCGTACCCTTGTACGGCACATGAGTCAGCGGTACGCCAATGGCGTTGGCGAACAGCTCGCCAGTCAGGTGGGTTGAGGTTCCAGCGCCCGACGACGCGAACGTGCGCTTGTCCGGATTGCGCTTCAGCAACTCGATGAGTTCGGCCACCGTATTGACGCCCAGGTTGGGATCCACCAGCAGCACATTGGGCAGGTAGGCGATGAGTGAAACCGGCTCGAAATCCTTTACGGGGTCGTACTTCAGGCTCTTGTACAGGCTGGCATTGATGGCGTGCGTACTGATGGTGCCGCCAAACAGCGTGTAGCCATCGGGTGCCGAATTGGCGACATAGGCGGCACCGATGGCGCCGGCGGCGCCGGGCTTGTTTTCGACAATGACATTCTGTTTCAGGCGATCGGCCAGTTTTCTGGCCAGCATGCGGCCAACCACGTCGGTGGAGCCGCCGACAGTGAAAGGAACCACGTAGGAAATTGGCTTGGCGGCTGGCCAGTCGGCGGCCTGCGTGGGGACGGCGGCCATAGCGAGCAGACTGCCTGCAAGTAGAGCGTTGATCAATAGACGGCGTTGGGACTTCATGGGTTTGTCTTATATGGACGCCTCCTTTGTGGCAATCGAATTTTTGAAATGTGTGGCTAGGCGAGAACGGTTGCAGTCTTATATCCGGCCTGTTTACGCAGTA
>LNAP01001538.1_pt1 | contig 24219 bp, 30 predicted proteins | sample 602601 | NCBI WGS metagenome assembly LNAP01 (sample SAMN02440304, study PRJNA202911) | soil metagenome | biome: Subtropical and temperate rainforests or woodlands; isolation source: soil samples (1 kg each in a 20% v/v slurry with milli Q water) were... ...
CCGACCAACTTTCCTTTGTTCCAGGGCCGGCGGGTGCAGGTAGCAGTGATGTTCATGGCAAGTCCTCCACATGTGGGAGGACAAGCATGGCTAGCCAGAAAAATGGTCGCTAACCGGCCAATAGCGGACACTAACGTTTGGTTAAGGGGCGGGCTTTAGCCCGTCCCAGTGAGCGAAGCGAACGGTTTGAACCGATTGTTAGCTCATGCTCGGAGGGATTAGTTTTCATAACACGACTTTATTAACGATATTAATGCAAAAAGCTTAAGAGCATCTGCTTGTGAATAGGCTCTCTCAATGCGGCCGTGTACCGATGCGTGCCGATTTGTATTTTTATCTTTTTCTGCATCGTCAAATGATATTTTTGAAAATAAGACAGAAATTACATTTCTTATTTCTTTGAGTTTATTAAGCAGCTCTTCATTTTTGAACTCGCCACTAGCGATGCGAAGATTTAGCGAAGAAGAGTATTTTAATTGCTTAAAGTCTCCTTTGTTGGAAAGGAAAACTAACATGGATTCAATGATTGAAAATAATGCGGGAATACAAATACTATAATAAGAGCATCTGTATGATTTAATGCATTCATCAAGCATTGTGTTGTGCGGCTCGACTAACAATAAGCTTTCACGCCGAAGCTCAGGCTCAATAATTTCTTCAAATTTGTTAGCGTAAAATAATGCCATTGACTCAGTTTTAGAAAGCTTTGAGTTAACGGTGTAGTGATATAGTTCCACCATTCCGTTATCAAGGGGCAGGCACCATCCGTTTGCAGAGAACTCTTCATTTAAAATGGGCGTGTCACTTACGGCATCAAATGCTAATTCAATTACTTTTTTAATTCTGTCATCGCTGTACATTTCGCTGGGCCAACATGAGAGCTAACGTTTGGTTAAGGGGCGGGCTTTAGCCCGTCCCAGTGAGCGAAGCGAGCGATTTGAACCATTTGTTAGAGTTCGTCGTCGGACAGAAGCTCATCTAGCAAACCTTCAATGTTTGAAACTTTCTTGCGCGCAGTTTCAAACAAATCAAATAACGAAGAGTACTGCCCGGGGGTTTCCCACAACACGCGGTCCTCTCGGTCGAGAATTGCAAGAATTAGCCTTTCACTCCAATAGAGTCGGTCACGATCTCCGTCATACGATTGGAACCGGTGTTGGTAAAGCCCAAATCGTTGATTTTTATACTTAGTGGTCATGTAAAGAGGGATGTGGTCGTCCGTGCCTCTCAAAATCGTGCGGGGAGCATCCTCAACTTCCCACGTAAGTTGATCAAGGGCGGTTAGCTTATTTAATTTAACAATTAAGCTTGTAATTTTCTCTTCTGGTGTCATGAGTTTATTCCCACTTCATATTCTTTGTGACCTGATTCAGACTGGTAATACAGGACTGAATGTCAGAGTAAAGGTCCCAGGCAGCATCAATATTTGAGTATTCATCGTCCGAAAAGTGTTGAGCCGCATCAACCAATTTTTTGCGAATTAGTTCCAATTCACTTTTCTCAGGTTTGGGCAACATGACCAACGCCGACTTAATAAGTGCCGCTGCAATCTTGATTTGGCCTCTCGCTTCGTTTCGTTGCTTTTCCCACTGCCCGAGGTGAATGTTCAGAGTAGATCCGGCTTTTGACAGTTCTTTAATTAGGTCGGGTAGTCGTGCGCGAGCTAGAAATGCGCTTTTTATACGCCTGACTTCAACTAGAACATAGACGGTAATAAAGAACCCAATGAGCGAGAGTCCTGTACTCAGGTCTTGTGCCCATTGAGGGAAGATACTTGCCACGATCGATGGCTCCATAAGAACTCTAACGATTAAGCTAACGGACAGACAAAAGCGCAGCTTTTGGCTGTCCAGCGAACGAAGTGAGCGGCAGTTGAACGCATTGTTATGTGACTATTTTGCAGGGGGGATTTTATTTGGGAATTCATAAATAAATTTCATGAGCATTTCTGAGAAAGCAATAAGATCCTCGCAGTCCGCTTTAGTCATTAATGCAATTTCATGCGTTGCCTCATTTCCTTTTTGCCTTATGTGATCCACCCAGCCGCGACCATTTGGCGGGATATACCCCTGATCGGCCAAGTAGCTGATGTAATGAATGAATGGTTTTCCTTCGTCGGCTCCCTGCTGTACCCCGATATTCATTAGCAACTTTCTGCATAGAAGAACTGCACCGGTGTACGCAGATGCCGCTACGCAGTTTCTAGCTTCTTTGTATAGTGCAGCCAGATTTTCAGGCAAGTGATTTACGTCATCGCCAGGCGCAACATCAGGGTATTGAATGCCTGCTCCGTCGAAGTGAGTAGGTTTATCGCAATGGGTACAAATATAAATTCTCTGATGATTGTCAGAGAAATACCCCAGTCTTGAGGCAACGATGTTTCCACAATGACCGCAGGTGTATTGCTTTGAACCTATATTTTGTGGGCTCTGCCAAGTCATGCGCTTTCTTCCTTATGGTTACATAACTATAAGTAGGCGACAGAAGTGGCGTAATTTATTACGCCACTTCTGTCGCATAACGTTCCCTGTCCCTGCGTAACCCCTTGATCCCATTAATTTGAACGTCTGAAACGGACAATGGATCATGGAGCAGAAGCGACAAGACCTGCTCCGAGGCTACGTAATCGTTGGGTAGTGTGTCTATGGTCGGGTATGGATTAAGCGCTCCAACCTGTGAGCGTCCGCTCCTGGCTGATAGCGGCCATTCATCGCCGGTACAACTTTTGCCTTGGTAGGGAAAAGCTCCCTTTTTCGGGCTGTCTTGATTCGGTCCGTCGAGGTGCTCGCTCTGCTAGTAGCATTTTGCGCTGGAAGTACGCGACTGCTATCAGATCAGGCGCGTGTCAGCGATGGCCCACGGCGCGAAGGGTGAGCAGCAGTGCCAGCTGGAGAGGCGCTGGTCTTGAGGGTATAGTTGATGGCGCCGGAGGTAGTCGGCGCCTATGTTCTTGGGCTTGTTAGTCGGATACCTACTGTTTCGCAGTGAATAAAAAAGCGGGTATCAGAGCGGGTACTAAACCCGTAAGCCCTGATGAATCCATTGAAAAATCAACCGCTTACCCGTCAAAGAAAGATCATCCATATCGATTGCGACTGCTTCTATGCCGCGATCGAGATGCGCGACGACCCGGCGTTGGCCAATCGGCCGCTGGCGGTCGGCGGTGCCGCCGATCGGCGGGGAGTCATCGCGACCTGCAACTACGAAGCGCGCGCCTACGGTGTGCGTTCGGCGATGGCTTCGGTGCATGCGCTCAAGCTCTGTCCCGACCTGCTCATCCTGCGCCCGCGGATGGATGCCTACCGGGAAGCCTCGCGGGAAATCCATACGATCTTTCGTACCTATACCGACCTGATCGAGCCGCTGTCGCTGGACGAGGCGTATCTCGACGTATCGGCCTGCGAGCACTTTTCCGGCAGTGCCACGCGCATTGCCCAAGACATCCGCCGTCGGGTCTGGCAGCAGCTGCGGATCACCGTCTCGGCCGGTGTGGCGCCGAACAAGTTCCTCGCCAAGATCGCCAGCGAGTGGAACAAGCCCGATGGGCTGTTCGTGATCACGCCGGGCGAGGTGGAGGATTTCGTCAGGGAGCTGCCGGTCAATCGCCTGCATGGCGTCGGCCGTGTAACCGCCGAAAAGCTCGGCCGACTCGGTATCCGCAGCTGCGGCGATCTGCTTGCCTGGGACAAGCTGCAGCTGGTGCGTGAGTTCGGCGCCTTCGGTGAGCGGCTGTGGAACCTCGCTCGGGGAGTCGATGAACGCCCCGTGCAGGTGGAAAGCCGACGGCAATCGGTCAGCGTCGAGCAAACCTACGATCAGGACCTGCCGGATCTCGCCGCCTGCCGCGCGCAGCTGCCGGAACTGCTGGCGCAGCTCGAGCGGCGGATGGCGCGGCTGGACAGCGGTTACCGGCCGGGTAAACCGTTCGTCAAACTCAAGTTCCACGACTTCACCCAGACCACCCTGGAGCAGGCCGGCGCCGGCCTGGCGCTGGAGGATTACGCCGATCTGCTCGCCGGCGCATTCGCCCGCGGTGCGCGGCCGGTTCGCCTGATCGGCGTCGGGGTGCGGCTGATCGATCTGCGCGCGGGCTTCGAACAGTTGAAACTGTTCTGACCGTCATGGCGGCCGCGGCGGCGAATCAAAGGGGGGATTGCCCGGCCTGCCTGTACCGAGGTCCCCGAAACTGTCTGAGGACGTTTTTGCACAGTCTGTGCCAGCCCGTGATGGGCGGCGTGGGGCGGGAGTTCAGGGCGTTTCAGGCCGACGCGGGCGCGTTGGCGCGCGAGGGTGGTGCGCAGATCGGCTGATCTGCGCGGTTTTGGCGCATCTCAGCCTTGCTCGGGCCAGAAACGTACGGCGGTGCCGTCACTGGGCCACAGGCGCAACTGGTCGATGTTGGAGACGTCCCAGCGTTCTACGCGCGAGAGGATGTCGAGGAAGTGCTGTTCCTGCTCCATGATCTCTTCGGCGCATAGCTTGCGCGTGCTGCCCAGGTTGCTGAAGCGAATCTGCTGGCCGTCGAGTTCATAGCTGCCGAACCAGTGGTTGCAGCCGGCATTGCCGTAAGCCCGGCCGTCGCTGAGCGTGAGCGAGACGGGCGTACGTCCGATCACCGGGTCGTCGCCGATCCATTCGGCGATGTAGGTGACGTCCTTCTGCAACTTCAAGGGTTCGACGGCGCAGCCCGCGAGGCCTACGGCGAGCAGGGTAGCGGTCAGGGTGTGCGAAACGTTCATCTGGCCTCCTGGCAGTGCGGGCAGAAGTGGCTGCCGTCCCGTTCGCGCCAACCGAGCTCGATGATGCGCGCCTGCGCCGCCGGTGCGCGCGCCGATTCGCCGAGCGCGGCGTCCACGGCGAATTCGAAGTCGAGGCGTTTGCCGCAGCCATCGCAATCGACCTGCCAGTTGAGGATCGCCAGCTCGCGGAACACCGGGCCGTGGCAGACCGCTACCCATTGCCCGGGCGGGCTGATCAGGTGGCGGACCTTGTCCACGGTCAGACGTTGCGACAGATCGCGGCTGCCCTTGAGCGTGACGATCAGTACGTCGCCACTGCGGATCGAGCCGCCGTTGCCGGTGACCTGGTAGCGGCCCGGCGCCAGGGCGCGGCATTCGGTGAGGGTGTGCGCGGGATTGAGCAGGGTGTAGCGGAAGTCGTGTTCGGCCATGACTCGGGATCGGCAAGAGAATCAGGCGGCCATGCTACCACGTCGCCCCGCCGCGCCGGGCGGTGGGGTGGCGGAGTCATTGCGCTGCGGCGGTTTGCGCGGTACCGAAGGTCTGTTCGAAGAAGCGCTGCATATCCGCCCAGGAGCGTTCGTCCGCGGCCTTCTGGTAGGCCACGTCGAGGCCGTCCTTCTGGTGCGTGTCGGCTGCCGGGTTGCTGAAGCCGTGCTTGGCGCCGGGCAGGCTGACGAACTGGTAGTCCGCGCCGGCCTTGACCATCTCCACGTTCAGCGCGGCGATGTCATCGGTGCTGATCATGCTGTCCTCGCTGCCATGTTCGACCAGCACGCGCGCCTTGATGCTGCCCGGGACGGCGCGCGTCTGGGTGGCGAGCGCACCGTGGAAGCTGACCACGCCTTCCAGCGGTACGCCTTGCCGCGCCATGTCCAGCACCACCTTGCCGCCGAAGCAGTAGCCGATGGCGCCGAGCTTGGCGGTGTCGGTCTGCGGTTGTGCCTTGAGCAGGTCGAGCCCGGCGACGAAGCGGTTCCGGGCGGCGTCGGCATCCTTCAGTGCGGCCTGCATGAAGGCCATCGCATCCTTGGGGTGTTCGGTGTTCTTGCCTTCGCCGTACATGTCGATGGCCAGGGCGCTGTAGCCGAGTTCGGCGAGATCGCGCGCGCGGCGCTTGGCGTAATCGTTGAGCCCCCACCATTCATGCACGACCACGATGCCCGGGCGCGGGCCGTCAATGGCGTCGTCATAGGCGAAGTAGCCCTTCATCTGCGTGCCGTCGGCGGCGGTGTAGGGGATTTCCTGGGTCTGGACCGCGGCGTTGGCGGTGAGGCTGGCGACCATGAGCAGGCCGAACAGGCAATGGCGCATCGGGGACTCCTTGACGGGCGAGCGGACGGGCAATGAGTGGTGTGTCACAAGAATAGCGGCTGTTGGACTGACTGCGGGCGCAACGGTTCGGCAGGCACCAGGCCGTAGCCTGGAACCTGCGCGCCGTGTGCTTACCAGCCCGGTACGCCGTGCATGTCCGGCAGCTTGTGGGCGATGCCCTTGTGGCAGTCGATGCAGGTGGCTTCGCCGCTGGCCAGCGCGGTGGAGTGGAACTTGGCCGCGCGCGGGCTCTGGCGGGTGAAGTCCATGTAGTCGAAGTCGTGGCAGTTGCGGCACTCCAGCGAATCGTTGGCCTTCAGGCGCGCCCACTCGTGCTCGGCCAGCTCGCGGCGCTTGTCGAGGAACTTCTCGCGGGTGCTGATGGTGCCGAAGATCTTGCCCCACACCTCCTTGGAGGCCTGCATCTTGCGCGCGATCTTGTCGGTCCATTCATGCGGCACGTGGCAGTCCGGACAGGTTGCGCGGACCCCGGAGCGGTTGCTGTAGTGAATGGTGTCCTTGATCTCCACGTAGACGTTGTCCTCCATCTCGTGACAGGAGATGCAGAAGGCCTCGGTATTGGTGGCTTCCAGCGCGGTGTTGAAGCCGCCCCAGAACACGATGCCGGCAATGAACCCGCCCAGCACCAGCGCGCCCAGGCTGTAATGCACGCTGGGGCGGCGCAGGACGGCCCAGTAACGCTTGAGAAACGGCAGTATCGACTTCATCGGCGGGCCCTCACGGTGTGTTGCCGGGTTGCGAGGTTTCCCGGTACAGCAGTTCGTCGATGTTCTTGAACTCGTTCTCCACCAGCGGTTTCACGTCCTGCTGCGGCACGTGGCACTGCGTGCAGAAGTAGCGCCGTGGCGCCACGGCGGCCAGGGTCTGAGCGTCGCGGTCGGTGTAGTGGGTGATGCTGATCATCGGCGACTGGGTGCGCGCGCTGTTCTCCCGGCTGTGGCAGGACAGGCATTTGTTGGCGTTCTTGTCGACGTGATAGCCGCGGATGGTATGCGGGATGGTCGGTGGCTGCTCCGGATAGTTGCGCTCGCGGCGAAGGTCCTTGTTCTCCTCGTCGTGCAGGGGCGGCGGGGTGAACTCCTGAGTCAGGGTGCCGCCGGGACGACGCCCGTCCGGCGCCGGGGCGTCCAGCGAATAGTTGGTTTCGGCGGCGATGGCCAGGCCGAACACCGCGAGCAGGCTCAGCGGCAGTAGACGAAATTTCATGGCGGCTCTCCTCAAGCGATGCTGACCACTTCGATCTTGACGGCGCATTTCTTGTAATCGGTCTGCTTGGAGATCGGGTCGGTGGCGTCGAGGGTGACTTTGTTGATCAGTTTGTTGGCGTCGAAGAACGGCACGAAGATCAGCCCCTGCGGCGGTTTGTTACGTCCGCGGGTTTCCACCCGCGCCTGCATCTCGCCGCGTCGGCTGATCACTTTCACCACGCTGCCGCGCCGCGCGTTGAGCTTGCGTGCGTCCTCGGGGTGCATGTAGACGAGCGCATCGGGCACCGCACGGTGCAGTTCGTCGACCCGCTGGGTCATGCTGCCGGTGTGCCAGTGTTCCAGCACGCGGCCGGTGCTGAGCCAGAACGGATAGTCGGCGTCGGGCACCTCGGCCGGTACCTCGTAGGGCAGGGCGAAGATGATCGCCTTCTTGTCCGGGTAGCCGTAGAACTGCACGCCGCTGCCTTTCTCGACGTAGGGGTCGTGGCCTTCGCGATAGCGCCAGCGGGTTTCCTTGCCGTCGACGACCGGCCAGCGCAGGCCGCGTTCCTCGTGATAGGTGTCGAACGGCGCCAGATCATGACCGTGGCCACGACCGAACTCGGCGTATTCCTCGAACAGGCCCTTCTGCAGGTAGAAGCCGAAGGCCTCGGCCTCGCGGTTGCGAAAGCCCGTGGCGATATCAGCGGCGGGGAAGCGGTCGACTTTGCCGTTCTTGAACAGCACGTCGAACAGCGTCTTGCCCTTGAGTTCCGGTGCCTTGGCCAGCAGTTCTGCGGGCCAGACCTCGTCGACGCTGAAGCGTTTGGAGAATTCCACCAGCTGCCAGAGATCCGAGCGCGCCTCGCCGGGCGCATCGACCAGCTGATGCCAGAACTGCGTGCGGCGCTCGGCGTTGCCGTAGGCGCCTTCCTTTTCTACCCACATGGCGCTCGGCAGGATCAGGTCGGCGGCCTGCGCCGAGACGGTCGGGTAGACGTCGGAGACGATGACGAAGGTCTCGGGATTGCGCCAGCCCGGCAGGGTTTCCTGCATCAGGTTGGGGCCGGCCTGGATGTTGTTGGTGACCTGCGTCCAGTACACCTTGAGCTTGCCGTCCTTGAGCATGCGGCTTTGCTCGACGGCGTGGAAGCCGGGCTTTTCCTGGATGGTGCCGTCGGGCAGTTTCCAGATCTTCTCGGCGGTGGCGCGGTGCTTCGGGTTGGTCACCGCCATGTCCGCCGGCAGGCGATGGGAGAAGGTGCCGACCTCGCGCGCGGTGCCGCAAGCCGAAGGCTGGCCGGTGAGCGAGAAGGGGCTGTTGCCCGGCTCGCTGATCTTCCCGGTGAGCAGGTGGATGTTGTAGATCATGTTGTTCGCCCAGACACCGCGGGTGTGCTGGTTGAAGCCCATGGTCCAGAACGACATGACCTTGGTCTTCGGGTCGGCGTACAGCTCGGCCAGCGCGCGCAGGCGCTCGGCCGGAACGCCGGACTCCTGAGCCGCGTGTTCCAGAGTGTAGGGTTTGAGGAACTCGGCGTAGTCCTCGAAGCTGATGTCGCTCCAGGTGTTGGCGACCTTGGCGTTCTCCGCCTTCAGTTCGCGCGGGTCGGTGGGGCGCAGGCCGTAGCCGATGTTCTGTGCGCCTTTGGCGAAGCGGGTGTGCTTGTCGATGAAGTCCTTGTTCACCGCGCCGCTCTGGATGATGTGGTTGGCGATGTAGTTGAGGATCACCAGGTCCGTCTGCGGGTTGAACACCATCGGAATGTCGGCGAGCTCGAAGCTGCGATGCTCGAAGGTCGACATCACCGCCACCTTCACGTGCGGCGCGCTCAGGCGCCGATCGGTGACGCGCGTCCACAGCACCGGGTGCATCTCGGCCATGTTCGAGCCCCAGAGCACGAAGGCGTCGGCCGCTTCGATGTCGTCGTAGCAGCCCATCGGTTCGTCCATGCCGAAGGTGCGCATGAAGCCGAACGCCGCCGAAGCCATGCAGTGCCGCGCGTTGGGGTCGATGTTGTTGGAACGGAAGCCTGCCTTCATCAGCTTGTTGGCGGCGTAGCCTTCCCAGATCGTCCACTGGCCGGAGCCAAACATACCGATGGCTTCCGGGCCGCCGGCCTTGAGTGCGGCCTTGTACTTCTCTTCCATGATGTCGAACGCCTGCTCCCAGCTGATCGGCTGGAACTCGCCCTGCTTGTCGAACTTGCCGTCCTTCATGCGCAGCAGGGGCTGGGTCAGGCGGTCGCTGCCATACATGATCTTCGACAGGAAGTAGCCCTTGACGCAGTTGATGCCGCGGTTGACCTCGGCCTTGACGTCGCCGTGGGTGGCCACCACGCGGTTCTCGCGGGTGGCCACCATTACGCTGCAACCGGTGCCGCAGAAACGGCAGGGCGCCTTGTTCCAGTTCAGGTTGGTGGCGTCCGCTTCGGTGACGAGGTTGGCCGCGCTGGTGGCGATCGGCATGCCGGCGACGGTGGCGGCGATGGCAGCCGCGTTGGCCTTGGCGAATTGACGACGGGTCATGCTCATTCAGGCTTCTCCTTCGAGGCCGAGAAGTTCTTCGTGGTAAATCAGCGCGGCGTTGAGCACGCCCGGCAGCTGCTGGATCTGGTCGATGGCGTTCAGGATGTGGCGTTCATGCTCGGCTTCGAGCACCACCACCAGCTTTCCGGTGGTGCTTTCCTGGTGCAGTTCGAGGTTCGGCAGACGGCGCAGGTTGGCCTTCACCGCCGGCAGCAATTCGGGGCGGCAATGCACCAGCAGGCTGGCGATATGCAGGGTGTGATCCATCGGTAATGTTCCGGCTGATCGAGGACTACGGGACGCGGACCCCGGTGAGAAACATGGCTAGCGCGGCGGCTGTCAGGCCGGTCCCGGCGGACCGAAGAACATCTGCGAAATCCAGACGATGAAGCCGTACCCGCTGACCAGCGCGATGCTCAGCAGGGGGAACAGGAAGACGATGAGGAAGATGAACAGGCGGGTTTCATCGCGCTTCTGCGAGGGCGACGAGTCAGGCGTATCGGGTGTTGTTGTCATTTTCGTACTCCGAACCGACGTGCAGGGCAGTCTAGTCAGTGACCTGCGGATGGCAATCGGCGTTCATCCGATTAACGTGCGTCGCACGCTCCGCCGCATGAACGGCGGTGGGCGCGCAGATTAATCCTGACAGCGCAATGTTGCGACTTTTCGACGCAGGGGCGATGGATTTCGCGAATTCGCGTGCCGCGGGGCGCCGCGGCCGCGGTTACATTCGGTAATGCATTCTCGGGCGCGACGGGCAGGGAACGGTCGCCGGAGCGGCGCTGCGCCGTTACTCGACGCGTTGCTGGCCGGTGAAGACCAGCGTCGTCCGGCAACTGCGGCAGAGGTAGCGGCGGCCCTTGCGCACCAGCGCATGGCGTTGCGCGGTGAAGGGGAAGTCGCGCTCCGTGCAGGCGCAGCGATACAGGTACAGGGTGCGCTGGCGTCGGGTGATCGCGTAGCTGTGGCAGCGCTCCGGCGGCAGTTCGTAGACGCCCTGCATGATCAGCCGCCATTCCGCACCATGTGGCTGGATGTGCGGGCCGAAGACGCGGTGGGCGATCAGGTGGGCGACTTCGTGGGCAACGGTCTGCCTGAGAAAGTGCTCGCTGTTTTCCCGATACAGCTGCGGATTGAAGCGCAGCAGGTTTTCCTGCAGGTGCGCCACGCCGGCCTTCTGCCCGCGCAGGCGGAAGCTCACCTGCGGGCGTTCGAAGCGTTGCTTGAAGAAGGCCTCGGCCTGCTGGTAGCAGGCTTCGACACGGGCGTTGAGTCGTTCGGGCATGGGGGCTCCACCGCGGGTGGGGCATTATGCCAAAGCCGGCTTCAGCGCTGCAGGCCCGGCGGCTCCTGGCGCGGACGTTCATCCTGGGTGCCGTAGCTCTGATCCTGCACCAGATCGCGCTCGTAGTTCGGGTCAAGTACCAGCATCCAGAACAGGATCATCGGAATCTTGATGTTGACCAGCACCAGCAGGCCGACGCCCCAGGCGCTGGCGGCATAGAGAAAGCTGTTGCGGCTGTCGAGGCGCATGAACGTCGGCAGCCCGACCAGCAGCAGATAGGTCGAATAGAGCCCCGCAGCAATCAGCACGACCAGCGCAATCCAGCGCGTCGGATACAGCGCGCCGAGACCGGCGAGGAAGAACGGCGTGATGACGTAGGCGGTGAAGCCGACGCACTGATTGAATGTCGGTCGTGCCTCGAACGAGCGCGACATCCAGCGCAGAAACCAGCCCATGACAAAGGTGCCGAGGATAATGCTGAGGTAGATCACCACGCTCAGTTGCAGCGCGCTGCGCGTATCCAGGCGGATGCGCTCGTCCTCGACCAGGCTCCAGCCGACGAAGCGCGTGCCGATGAACATGCAGACCGCCGGCAGCAGGGCGAACAGCAGCAGGTGCAGCAGGTAGTGGGAACTGTTACTGGCTTCGTCTCGCCGGATGTCGGTCCACGCCTTGTCGGGGCGGGTCAGCAAGGTGAACAGGTGCGGGGTCATACCGAGTCTCCATCTGCGTGCGGGAGAGGCCGGCCACCGTAGCGGGCGCGGTCGCGTTACAGATGTAGAACGGCGGATGCAGCAAGGGGTTCGCCACCAGACATGCAAGGGCCGCCCAACGGCGGCCCCTGTCGGATGCTGCTGAAGACTCAGCGCACGTAGACCGGCCCGAAGCCCATGCCCCAGGTGATCACCGAGATCGCGATGATCGCCACCAGCACCACCAGGCCGACGGCCAGGACCGAGCTGGAGAACATGAAGCCTTCGTCCTCCGGGATGTTCATGAACTTCGGCAAGCCGACGTAGAGCAGGTAGGCGGTGTAGCAGATCGCCGCGGTGCCCACCAGCATGAACAGCCAGACATGCGGGTACAGCCCCGCCAGACCGCCGATGAACAGCGGCGTTGCGGTGTAGGCAGCGAAGGCGATGCACTGGCTGAGCGTCGGGCTGGCGTCGTAGGTGCGCGCCATCCAGTGAATGAAGCCGCCCATGACCGCGACGCCCGCGAGCATGGCGAGGTAGGAGAGGATCGCCAGCTGCAGACAGCTCGCTTCGGTCAGCTTGACTGGCTCGCCGCCGCCGATGCTCCAGCCGACCTGAGTGGCGCCGATGAAGGCGGATATCGCTGGAATGGCCGCTAACAGCAGCACATGCCCCAGGTACATGCGGCCGATGGATTCATTCTCGCCGCGGATCTCACGCCATTCCTGACCGGGATGGGTGAACAGGCCCCACACGTGATTGATCATGCCAGCGTCTCCTCTGCTATGGGTCGGCCGCGGCGCCTGGCAATTCGTCCGAGCGACGGCAGCGTGCGACCTTATGCCGCAGTATAGGGAGGCGTGCCGCGGATGCAGGCGCTTGGTTAGAGCGAATCGAAGCTAGGTGATCAGCGGTAATAGCGCTGCAGAATTTCCAGCGCCAGGTTGATCGATTGCAGACGCTGCGTGCTGCCGCCGCGGTCGGGGTGGTGTTGGCTCACCAGCTGGCGATAGCGCTGCTTGATGATGTGCATGTCCAGCGGCTGGGCGAGACGATCCAGCTCGAACAGCTCCAGCGCCGCGCGCTTGTCCTCGCCGCCCTGCATGCGCGTCCAGAAGCTGGCCAGCAGACGCTCGACGGCGGGCTCGTCGGTGTCGCGCAGGTTGCTCAGATCCAGGTAGTAGGCGCGCAGCGGGTCCTCCTCGACCAGCGCGCAGGTGCCGGCGTCGTAGGGATGCAGTTGGATGCATAGCGCGGTGATGTGCAGATGGCCGTCGGCTTCCTGCCAAAGCTGGTCGCGCAATTGATAGAGCGCGTTGAACAGCAGGAAGTGGGTGCGGAACAGCACCAGCTTGTCGGTCAGCGGCAGGTTGGGAATGTGCGTGCAATGGCGCCGCTTGAGCTGCTGGATCAGCTCGAATTCGCTGAAGCCTTGCGGTTGCTCGCGCAGCAGGATGAGCAGTTGTGCCGGCAGGTCCATCGCGGGGGAGAGGTCGTCCATGCGCGCAGCCTAGCACAGCGCATCACCGGCCAAGGCTGCGGCGCTTCACAGCGTCGCGCCTGCCGGATGGGCTGGGGCCGCACGCGCTTTGCGCGTAAAATGCGCGGCTTTCGCATTCCTCCGGATTTCCAGCATGGGCACCCTTTCGGTCAACCAGAACAAACTGCAGAAGCGCCTGCGCCGCCTGGCCGGCGAGGCCGTCACCGACTTCAACATGATCGAGGACGGCGACAAGGTCATGGTCTGCCTGTCCGGCGGCAAGGACAGCTACACCATGCTCGACGTGCTGCTGTATCTGCAGAAGGTCGCGCCGATCAAGTTCGAGGTCGTCGCGGTGAACATGGACCAGAAGCAGCCGGGCTTCCCCGAACACGTGCTGCCCGAATACCTGAAAGGTCTCGGCATCGAGTACCACATCATCGAGAAGGACACCTACTCGGTGGTCAAGGAGAAGATCCCGGAGGGCAAGACCACCTGTTCGCTGTGTTCGCGCCTGCGTCGCGGCACGCTGTACACCTTCGCCGACGAGATCGGGGCGACCAAGATGGCGCTCGGGCATCACCGCGACGACATCCTGGAAACCTTCTTCCTCAACATGTTCTACGGCGGCACGCTCAAGGCCATGCCGCCCAAGCTGCTCTCCGATGATGGCCGCAACGTGGTGATCCGTCCGCTGGCCTACTGCAACGAGGCGGATATCGAGGCCTACTCGAAGATGAAGGAGTTCCCGATCATCCCCTGCAACCTCTGCGGCTCGCAGGAGAACCTGCAGCGCCAGGTGGTCAAGGAGATGCTGCAGGAGTGGGAGCGCAAGTCGCCGGGGCGCACCGAGATCATGTTCCGCGCGCTGCAGAACGTGGTGCCCTCGCAGCTAGCCGACCGCAACCTGTTCGACTTCAAGAGCCTGCGCATCGACGACAGCGCCACGCCGCGCTTCGTCGACGTGATGAGCCTGTAACGAGCGCCGTGCTAGCTCCGCGCCGGGCCGCTCAGGCGTCTGGCGCGCCGTACAGGCGCTTGCTCCAGTCTTCCACCGCGTTGACCTCCAGCCTCCGCTCCACCAGCTTGCGCCAGTTCGGCACCAGCGGCAGCTCGGCCAGCTCCTGCAGGGCGGTGTGGTCGAGGGTGTGGCGGTAGAGCACGTCCATCACCCTGGTCAGCGACCAGCGCGGGTAGGGGCGCTGCTCCAGCATCAGGCTCTGTCCGGCCTGCAGCTCGCCGGGCTCCAGCACTTGGTAATACCAGCCGGTCATGCCGCTCTGCTGCACGCGTAGCGCCATGTCGGTGACGCCGAAACGATCGTTGAGCTTCCAGCATGGCTGGCGCGACTGCGCCACCTGCAGCAACACGTCGCCGCAGCGCAGCACGTCGCCCAGGCACAGATCGGCCTCGCTGAGCCCGCGGGTGCTGATGTTCTCGCCGAACGCACCGGGCTGATCGAGCACCGGCAGCCGGCCGAGCTGCTCGATCCAGCGTTGGTAGTGCTCGTAAGGATAGTGATGCACGGCCTTGTGGATGCCACCATGCACGCGGCGATCGCCCTGTTCGTCGCCGGCCAGCCCCTCGACACCGACCGCCAGCGGCCCGGCCACCGGCTGCTTGGCGATGGCGCTGTGGCTGCCCGGGCGGGTATAGGGGACGGCCTTGCCGACGAGCAGGTGTTCGATTCTGGCCAGTTGCATGCGCGGCTCCTTGGCTGAGTGGAAGATCGGGCCGGCGGCCGCGGCGACGCTTGGCCTGGCCGCGGGCTCCGGCTATGGTCTGCGTTCGTCCTCAGCCTGGAGAAGTCCGGTGTCCCTGACCGCCAGTTACGACCCGCAGAACATTTTCGCCCAGATCATCCGCGGCGACGCGCCCTGCTACAAGCTCTACGAGGATGACGAAGTGCTCGCCTTCCTCGATCTGTTCCCACAATCCTTCGGCCACACGCTGGTGATCCCCAAGCGCTCGGCGGCGTGCAACATCCTCGATGTGGACAGCAATGCGCTGGCTGCGGTAATGCGCGCGGTGCAGAAGCTGACCCGCGCGATCGTCGCCGAGCTGCAGCCGGACGGCGTGCAGGTCGCGCAGTTCAACGGCGCACCGGCCGGGCAGACGGTGTTCCACATCCACATGCACATCGTCCCGCGTTACGCCGGCGAGGGGCTGGGCATCCACGCCGCGGGCAAGGCCGATCCGGCCGAGCTGGAAAAACTGCAGGCGCGTCTGCAGCAGCGTATCGCTGCGCTGGCCTGAGTCATGCGGCGAGGGTCGTGGCGCGGCGCGACCATCGCAGCAGGCAACAGGCACCAAAGTACAATTCGTGCGCCACAGGTGGCTTCGTAACCTGCAGGCATGATGCCTTCATTGCCCGTCCTCATCCGTTCCCTGTTGCGCCTGATGCTGGTGCTGCTGCCGCTGTGCGCGCAGGCGCAGGAACTGCCCGTGCTGACCCTCAGCGTGCTGCAGTTCGGCACGCCGCACTGGGAGCTGGAGCACCTCAAGCGCCAGCAACTGGACCGCGCCAATGGCTTCGAGCTGCGGGTGCGACTGGTGGCCGATGTGCCTGCCTCGCGGCTGGCGCTGTCCAGTGGCAGTGCCGACGGTGCGGTGAGCGACCTGCTCTGGGCGCAGGCGCGTTACGAAGCCGGCTCGGCCTACCGTTACCTGCCGTTTTCCGCGCAGATCGGCGAAGTGCTGGTGCCCACCGGCAGCGCCATTCGCCAGCTGGCAGACCTGCGCGGCAAGCGCCTCGGTGTTGCCGGCGGCCCCGATGGGCTGGGCTGGCGGTTGTTGCAGCAGGCGGCCGCAAAGCAGGGTATCGACCTGGCGCGGGAGGCGCAGGTGCAGTACGCCGCGCCACCGCTGCTCGGTCAGGCACTGCGCCGCGGTCAGCTGGACGCGCTGCTGACCTTCTGGCATTTCTCCGCGCGCATGCGCGGCGAGGGCGGGGTGCAGAGTGCATTCGGCCTGGCCGATCTGTTGAAGGCGCTTGAATTCGATGCGCACTTGCCGGTACTCGGCTATCTGTTCCCCGAGCCCTGGGCGCAGAGCAACGAAGACCTGCTGCAGCGCTTCGCCCGCGCCCTGCGCCAGACCAAGGACGAACTGGCCCGCGAGCCGCAACACTGGCAGGCGCTGCGTCCGCTGATGCGCGCCGAGAACGACGCGGTGTTCGCCGCCTTGCGTGACAGCTTCGTCGAAGGCATTCCACAGCCATTGGACGCGGCGCGTCTCGCCGACCTGCAGCGACTGCTGGTGCTGACCGGTGCCGATCCGGCGAGACTGATGCCTGCCGCGGCGTTCCAGAGCGCCCCATGAACGGCTCGCGCTGGGCGTGCTGGATCGCCCTGCCGGTGCTGCTGGCGCTCTGGGCGGTGGTGTCGCTGGCGGTGCAGACGCCCTTGCTGCCGAGTCCGGCGGCGGTGCTCGAAACGTTCTGGCAGGCCGTGCAGAGCGGCGAGCTGCCCGAACACCTGCTGGTGACCCTGCGCCGTGTGCTGTTCAGCTTCGCCCTGGCGATGACGCTGGGCACGCTGCTCGGCGTGTGGATGGGCCGCTCGCGGCTGGCCAATGCGCTGCTCGACCCGCTGCTGGTGCTGTTTCTCAACCTGCCGGCGCTGGTCACCATCATCCTGCTGTACGTCTGGTTCGGTCTGGTGGAGGCCGCGGCGGTGCTGGCGGTGGTGGTCAACAAGGTGCCGAACGTGGCGGTCACTGTGCGCGAAGGCGCGCGCAGCCTCGATCCCAAGCTGGAGCAGATGGCTCAGGTCTACGGCTTCAGTCGCTGGCAGCGGGTCGTCGATGTTTGGCTGCCACAGCTGTTTCCCTACCTGATGGCGGCGACGCGTGGCGGGCTCGCGCTGATCTGGAAGATCGTGCTGGTGGTGGAGCTGCTCGGGCGTTCGGATGGCATCGGCTTCCAGCTGCACATGGCTTTCCAGGTGTTCGACGTGGCCAGCGTCCTCGCCTACAGCCTGGCCTTCATCGCCGTGGTGCAGCTGATCGAGCTGGCGCTGCTGCAACCGTTGGAGCGGCGCGCCTCGGCCTGGCGCGAAGCGGGCGTGCGTCATGCTTGAGCTGCGTCTGGACGGCCCCGGCGTCGGCCATCCGGTGCTCGGCAAGATTGACGCGCAGGTGCGCGCCGGCGACCGCATCTGTCTGCTCGGCCCATCCGGTGTCGGCAAGACCACGTTGCTCAACGCCATTGCCGGTCTCGATCCGCAGCTCAGCTCGCAGATCCAGCGCCGGGCGGGGCTGCGCGTCGGCTATCTGTTCCAGGAACATCGCCTGCTGCCCTGGCGCACGGTGCGGCAGAACCTTGCAATGGTCGGCGCGAGTGCGGCGGACAGCGAGCGGCTGCTGGCCGAGGTGGGGCTTGCCGGTGCCGGCGATTGCCTACCGGAGCAACTGTCGCTGGGCATGGCGCGCCGCGCAGCGCTGGCGCGCAGCCTGGCGATCAAACCCGACCTGCTGCTGCTCGACGAACCCTTCGCCTCGCTGGACGCTGAGCGCGCCGGCGAGCTGCGCCAGCTGATCACGCGTCTGCTGGATCAGCATCCCGACATGGCGATGATCTGCGTGACTCACGATCCGCGCGATGCGGACGAGCTGGCCAACCGCCTGTGGTACCTGAGCGGTACGCCGGCGACGCTGCGCTGCGACGAGCGTCTCGCCGGTGCAACCAGCGCCAGCCAGATCAGCGCGCGGCTGCGCAGCGCCTGAGCATCAACCGGCGACGAGCTGCGTCAGCGCATGTAGCAGCAGTCCGACCAGCCCGCCGACCAGCGTGCCGTTGATGCGGATGTACTGCAGGTCCTTGCCGACGCTCTGCTCCAGCTGCTCGACCAGCTCGCGGCTTTCCCAGTTCTCCACGCGCTCGGTGATATAGGCGCCGATCTGCCCGCGATAGCGTTCCAGCAGGCCGGGTGCGGCGGCCAGCAGTTGTTCGTTGATCCAGTTGCGCATGGCCTGGTCGGCCGCCAGACCGTCGCCCAGGCCGCGGCACAGCGCGACGATGCGCCGGCCGATGCGTGAGTCGGTACTGGCCAGGTCGCTTTCCAGCCATCGCGTCAGCTCTGTCCAGAGGTCGCGGAAATAGGCGCTGGTGGCCGGGTGGTCCAGCAGCTGCGCGAGGAGGCGTTCGACTTCCAGCGCGTAATCCGGATCCTGTTCCAGGCGCTCGATGTATTCGCCGACGTGCTCGTCGAAGCGCTGGCGGATCAGATGTTCCGGGTCGGCGGCGATCTCGGCGATCAGCGCGGACAGGCCGTCGACGAACTTGTTGGCTGACCAGCCGCTGACCGGGCGACTCAGGCCCAGATAGCGCAGCGTGCGGATCTCCCGGTTGATGGCGTCCGCCACCAGCGCGCGGGTGTCCTCGTCCTGCATGATCGAATCCAGGCGCAACATCAGCTCGTCGAGCATCGCCTGATGCCGGCCCTGGCTGGTCAGCACGCGCAGCGCCTGGGCCAGCGGCGGGGCGAGGTCGAACTTGCGGACGCGGCCGATGACCTTGGCTTCGACGAAGGCGCGCACGCGCTCATCATGCAGCGCGGCGATGCCGAAATGCGCAACCCCGGTGAGCTGGCGGCCGACCGCTTCGGCATTCGCCGGATGGCGCAGCCAACCCGCCAGGCGCGCGGCGAGGTCCAGTTCCTGCAGCTTGGCCAGCACCAGCGGTGTGGCGAGGAAATGCGTGGTGATGAAACCCGACAGGCTCTGCCCGATGCGTGCCTTGCTGCGCGGAATGATCGCCGTGTGCGGGATCGGTAGGCCAAGCGGGCGGCGAAACAGCGCGGTGACGGCGAACCAGTCGGCGATTGCGCCGACCATTGCCGCTTCGGCGAACGAGGCGAGGTAGCCCCAGGCGGGATGCGCGGCCTCGAAGTGGGTCGCGATGACGTAGAGCAGGGCGGCCAACAGCAGCAGAAGGCCGGCGACCAGCTTCATGCGCGAAACCGGCGATTGCCAGGCGCTGATCAACAAACGCATGGGATTCCTCGTCGTTGATGGTGGGCAGGTGTGCAATGGACAGTGAAGCAGGGATGCGCGGTCGGTACCGATAGCAGATGGGGGCGTCTGTAGATCGCCTTCGGTCCGCCGGCAGCGTTGCGATGCATGAGGGGGCTGAAGCCCACCCTACGGTCCGTTGTGAAGCCGTAGGGTGGATGTCTCTACGTACAGCCACCGCAATGACGCGGCGAGATCAGAGCTGTTCTTCTTCCTCGCGGATCAGAACGTACTGGCCTTCGGCGTCGCTCAGGCAATCCCAGACATAGAACATCGAGACTTTGCCCGGCTGTTCGATGACGGCCGCATAGTCGCCGGGCACGACGGTGAAGTAGGCGCCGGAGTCGGGCGCGGCTTCGCAGGCGATGCGCGCGACGACGAAGGCTTCTGGCGCGGTGCCGTCGAAGTAGTCGTCACGGTCCTTGGCGTCCCATTCGGCGGGGGCTTCGAAGGGGCCGCTGATGATGATGCGCGCGTCGCCAAGGTCCTGTTCTTCCGCTTCCTCGTCGTATTCGTCGGGGCGGTACAGGGTGCATTCCAGGGCGTCCGGGTTTTCGAGAATGGCCGCGCGGGATTGGGGGGTGAGTGTCTGCATGGAATCTCCGACTGCGGTTGGGTGTGAGCGGCCAGTGTGGTGGAGCCGCCAGGGCAGTGCAATCGGAAGCGTGGTCGCACGTTGCGGCGAAGCCCCGCGGCGCCGGTGCAGCCCGGCGTCACGGGTGGGTTGCCTGGTCAGCCTCAGGAGCGGAAACGGTCGACCTGGGTGCGCAATTCGGCGGCCAGCCTGTCGAGCTCGCCGGCGGTTTCGGCCAGGTTGGCGACCACTTCGCGCTGCTCCTGATTGGTCAGGGCAATGCTTTGCAGGTTGCTGCTGAGCAGGGTGGCGGTGCTGCTCTGCTCCTGGGTGGCGGTGCTGATGGCGTTGAATTGTTCGTCGGTGCTGCGGCTCTGCTCGTCGATCACGGCCAGCACGTCGGCCACCTTGGCATTGCGTTGCAGGCCGTCATCCATCAGCCGCTGACCGCGCTCCATCGTGCTCATGGCGTTGCCGGTTTCGGCCTGGATCTGGCTGATCATGCCGGTGATGCGGTCGGTGGCTTCGCGGGTGCGCGAGGCCAGGTTGCGCACTTCGTCGGCGACCACGGCGAAGCCGCGGCCCTGCTCACCGGCGCGCGCGGCTTCGATGGCGGCATTGAGCGCGAGCAGGTTGGTCTGCTCGGCGATGGCGGTGATCACGCCGACGATGCCGCCGATTTCCTGCGAGCGCTGGTCGAGACTTTGTACCACCTCGGCGGTGCTGCTCAGTGCCGAGGCGATCTGCGCCAGCGCGTCGGAGGCTTCGTCCATGGCCGCGCGCCCAACGCGCGTCTGCTCGGCGTTGGCGCGAGCCACCTGCTGGGTGTCGCGCATGTTGTCGGCGATGTTCAACGACGTGGCGCTGAATTCCTCCACCGCGCCGGCCATGCTGGTGATTTCGCCGGACTGCTGTTCCATGCCTTCGTTCGCGCCGCTGGAAAGGCCCGCGAGCAGCTGCGCGCGCTGGCTGACTTCGCCGGACGCACCGCGAATGCGCGCGACCATGCTCGACAGGGCTTCGCCCATGCGGTTGAAACTGTCGGCCAGCTGACCGATCTCGTCATCGCTGCGCACGGCCAGGCGCACGCTGAGATCGCCGGCGCCCAACGCCTGCGCCTGCTGCACCAGCGCGGCGAGCGGCTTGAGCTTGTGGCGCAGCAGCCAGATGGTGGCCGCAACGGCCAGCAGCATGGCCAGCAGACTGCCGATTGCCAGGCGGGTGCCCACGCTCCAGGTGACTTCGCGAATTTCCCTGGCTGGCATGCTGGCCAGCACGGTCCAGGGGCCGCCGTCGAATGTGGCGCCGACGCTGTAGATATCCGCGTCGCCATCCTGCCAGTACTGCCCAGTGCCGCTCTGGCGTCCCAGTTCGGCGGCCTTGGATGCGGCTTGCTCCGGCTGGTTCAGGCCAGCGGGCGGCACCAGCCACTGCTGTTTCTCGTCGAGCAGCGCGAGCGAGCCGGTTTCACCGATGCGAAAGCGCGCCAGGTCCTCGAACTGCGTGTGTTGCGCGGCGGTGTAGTCGAAGCCGACGAACAGCACGGCGATCACCCGCCCGTTGCTATCGGCAACCGGCGTGTACTGGGTCATGTAATGGCGGTCGAACAGGAACGCGCGGCCGATGTACTGCTTGCCGGCGAGCAGCAGCGGATAGGCCGGATGCTGACGGTCGAGCAGGGTGCCGATCGCGCGGCTGCCATCCTGCTTGGTGACCGAGGTGCTGACACGCACGAAGTCATCGCCCTTGCGGGCGAACACGGTGGCCACGCCGGCCGTCATTTCCCGGAAATCGTCGACCAGCGTGAAATCGTTGTTCAGCGCGGTACCGTCGAGCATCAGCACGGGCGTCGGCACGCCGCCGACTTCGATCTGCTCCGATTCGCTGAGTTGCAGGCCGCTGGCGAAGCGCTTTTCGAAGAGCCCGCTGAGGCGCTCGGTGCTTTCACGCAGCGTGTCGTGAAAGGTGCTCAGCTGATCGGCAAGCAACCGCGCTTCGCTGGCCAGATGCTGCTCGCGGGTATGCAGGTTGGCGGTATCCAGCGAGCGAAGCGCAAAGAGCGTGCTGCCGGTGATGACGATTGCGAGGATCAGCGCAAGGGCCAGACCGAGTTGCGAGGCGATTTGAGCGCGAGGTGACTGCAAGATGTTCTCCTGACCGAGCGATGGGAACGGAAACGCGCACTCGATACAGCAGGGGGTATCGGTAGTCGGCTGCAGAGCTTTAGTGTGCTGTGGCGAGAGGTCGCAATTGCAGCCTTCGGACCGCCGGCACGGAGTATGTCGAACGCCTCGAGGTTTGCCGTCTCCAATATTTAACCAAACCCGCAGACCCGAGGACGCCATGAATCCCAACGACGATCAGCCGAACGAAGAGCCTGACGTGACGATGACGAACGCTGGCGAGAAAAACCCCAGCGAGGATCCGGATTTCGACGACAAGCCGTCTCCTCGGGACAAGGATGATAGGGAGCCCGAAGTGCTGCCGGACGATCCCGATATCCTCGGCAACGATGGTTCCCGCGGCCCCGGCTGATGTTGCGTGCCCGACTTCAGGTGATAGTGCGCAGAGCGGACGCGCTTTTTGCGTGCTGGCGATGAGTGCTTGGCCTAGGCTTGTCGCTTCGCTGTGTCGCCGAGGAATCGCCCATGCGTCTGCTGTCTGTCGTCTCTTGCCTGCTGATTCTGGCGGGCTGCTCGTCGTGGCAACCGCAACCGGAAGAGATCAAGCCGGTGCCCGCGGAGCGTGTCCTGGCCTTCCAGCAACCATTGGAAAATGCCGGCGAGATAGTGGTCACACGCGATTTCGGGTGGCGCGGTGGCGGTTGTTACATCGCGCTGCTGATCGACCGAGAGCTGGCGGCGCGCATTCATGTCGGTGAGCAGGTGCGTTTTCAGGTGCCGGCGGGCGCCCGTATCGTCGGTATCGGCACCGACCCGCTGGATGACAGTCTGTGCGGCAAGCTGAGTCTGCGTCGCGAGAAGCTGGCGAAGGTCGTGGCAGGGCAAACGCTGGAGTTTCGCGTTATCAGCGGCAACGACGTCGGCTTCGACATCCTGCCCGTCGCCCCTGACGCCGAACGCTAAGCCTGAGAAAAGCCCGTTAGTTCGACGGGCTTTTTCATGCTGCCTGCTTACTTGATGACGGTGCGCGCGGTCTTCAGGTATTCGGTTGCGTGCTCCCGTACCTCGTCGGCCTGGCGGGCCTCCGAGCTGATGTGAATCCCCTCGAGGGTGTCAGTCAGACCGTCCATATCCTCGTTGATCTTTTCCAGTGCGTTTTGCAGCGTGTAGGTCAGTTCGTGGATTTCCTGCAGGCGTTCCGGTGTCGGTTCCTGTGCCAGCGCTTTTTCGAGTCGCTGGTTGTATTCGGAGAAATTGGCAACGGCCTCGGTCAGCGTAGGAGATGGAACGCCGTGAACCGGTGCGGCGCCGTCGTTGGCGAAGGTGCTGGAGGCGATGGTCGCGGCGAGTGCCAGGGCGGCAGTCTGGATGAGCGTTTTCACGGCAGGTCCCTCTGGTAATGAGGCGCGCGAAAGTACCATCTGCCAATTCTGTCGCTGTGCAGTAGTGCACAGTTTCGCGCAGGCGAGCGCCCCTGCGGATGTTTAGCTGCTGCTCGAGCAGTTTGGTCGCACATGCGGCACGGCTGCTGTTGGCCTCGGGCGCGCAGAGCGATTGCCCGGCGATTTGCCGCGGAGTAGCGTGGTCATCCAACCTTGCGGAGATCAGCCATGAAGGCCCTGACCCTCATCGCCTTGCTTGCATTGGCATCACCGATTGTTCCGGCGGTGGCCAGTGAATGCCCGGTATTGCTGCAGCATGAACTGCCCAAGCTGCGCTCGAAGGAAACCATCGATCTATGCCAGCAGTTCCAGGGAAAGGCGCTGGTCGTCGTCAACACCGCCAGTCACTGCGGTTTCACGCCTCAGTTCAAGGGGCTCGAGGCGCTCTATCAGCGCTACAAAGGCCAGGGGCTGGAAGTGCTGGGCGTGCCGTCGGACGATTTCTTTCAGGAGTCCGATGACGAGGCCGAGACGGCCGAGGTGTGCTACGTGAACTACGGCGTGACCTTCGCCATGACGCAGACGCAGCCGGTACGCGGCAGCGATGCCACACCGCTGTTTCGCCAACTGGCCGAGCAGGCCGGCGTGGCGCCGCGCTGGAATTTCTACAAGTACGTCGTAGACCGCCACGGCCAGGTGGTGGCGTACTTTCCCAGCAAAGTGAAGCCGGACGATCCGCGTTTGCTGGCAGCGGTGGAGCAGGCGCTGCAGCGCTGAAATCGAAAAGCCCCGGCAGGACCGGGGCTTTTTTGCATCAGAAGCGGTAGCTCAACGACGCACCAAAACCGTGGGCGCTGTTTTCGTAGGTGGCGTTGTAG
>LNAP01001540.1_pt1 | contig 24215 bp, 19 predicted proteins | sample 602601 | NCBI WGS metagenome assembly LNAP01 (sample SAMN02440304, study PRJNA202911) | soil metagenome | biome: Subtropical and temperate rainforests or woodlands; isolation source: soil samples (1 kg each in a 20% v/v slurry with milli Q water) were... ...
TCAAGATACCAACCCAATAAATTTATGCTAAATTAACAGCTAAGGGTGGGTCAATTTTAAATGCAATTGGTGGGTCAATTATTAATGCAATTCAACATATTGGAGTTATAACGCTCCATAATGTCGTGGTTGATTGCCAGCGCTGGCTTGAACTCTGCAAGTTTGAGTGGTGTGCGTAGCCCAAGCAATTCAATACCATTTCGGAATACATCCAAGGTGCCGCGTTGATCAATCTGATCGCGCAAACGGGCAATAAGCGTTTCTTCTGCCTTAGCTCCGTGATTCTTGGTCAAGGTATCCCAGGCCTTTGGTTGCGTATGCTTTACCCATGCAACCACGTCTGTAGGGAATAACGCCAGTGCACGATCATACCCAGTATCGTTCTGAGAGTATTGCCATCCATGCTCAGACAGATACTGACAAATCTCTGATTCGAAGCTTATTTCTTTGTGTAAACTCATATTATTTTATGCTTTCAAAGAAGTGCCACCTGGCGCTTAACAACATCTAATGTTCTACCGTCTTCAGTTTTCCAATCTACCCACCCATTGCATGTTCTCCCCATAAGAGCCAATGCAGCCATGCTTGGAGAGCGAAATAAATGATCTTTATTAAAGACCACAGTCTGGTCTTCTATACGCATCACGCCCGTCTCAATTAGGCGATTGCGTAGTCGTTCGCCTGCCGTGCCAATTATCGAAGGTACATTTTCCTTGCGGCCAACAGAGTCTTTTAGGACAACAAAACCCTCTTGAGTGTATAGGCCACGGCCAGTCGCGCCTGAGGCCTTGCAGTAGAACAACTCTTCGGAGCTAGAAGCGGCCACTGGCGCAGCAACTGCGTCAAACAATGGATAACCTAGTGTTGCAAGTAAGGCCTGTCCTGTCTCAAAGATCTCAAGGCAATCAGCCTGTAATGGTGGAGGTGTATGTGGCTTGCTGCCACCATTACCATTTTCATCAGTATATCGACCTGCTTTTCTTATGGCTTGAAGACAGTGCCATTCTAGAAACAGCGAATGCGTCTGCGTGAGGCTATTAGTCCGTGAGATCAACACTAGTGCGCGCTCCCAGAACTCTTTTTCCTTGTTATGCTTAGTGAGTCTTGCACGTACGTCACCAGTTTGTCCTACATAGACCTTTTGTTCGGCGCCGTCTTCTGACTCGCCTATCAGGAAGTACAAGGCCACCTGATCACTTTCAGGCAGTTTAATAAAGTCTTGTAACAGGCTACGCGGAACCTCAATCACCTGCACAATTCTAGTAGTAATCTCTGCAACACGGATGCCTCTAGGATCGCCGCTAGGCAAGAATATTTGAATCGTCTTAGGTGCTATATTCATGCTACTTCCTTAGCATATACATTACGTACATCAATCTTGCCAGTTACAGCAGCTGAAATTAGTGCAGCACGTCGCTCTTGGAGTAGATCAATTCCTTGTTGGGTTTCTTCAGCAAGACTGTCGAACTTAAGAAGTTCACATTCAAGAAAACTCACAATTTCTTTCTGCTCCTCTAATGGAGGTATAGCCAAATGAAACCCTTTCAAGGATGATTGAGGTAGGTTATTGGCAAGTCCGTCTGCCCCACTAATTGCACGTTCAATTTGTGATCGCATCACGCGGGAATTAAAAACTGCCACTAGAAACTTTCTATTAACTCCATTTATAGGATGAATACGAAAGATTTTGTCCGACAACATTAACTTTTGGCGTGTGGCAGTGATGTATGCGGCTGAACCAACAAGATCTGGCGACCCACTAGCCCGGGACATAAGAACATCTCCATTGTGAATTTCATATTCAGGAATAGGATCTAATGTCTCGGGAAGTGCCTTGTTTTCTTGCTCAACAAAAACACCTCGATTTACACACCCAGACTTAACGACCCCCCACTCATCCATCTCCGCAGGACGACTGTAGCAATCAGGACTCCAGCCTTGTTCAATTCTTTGAATAACCCGACGAACTGAGGCTACAGTCCAACCTAAAGGCACATCCCCTAGCCACGCAACACCACTATCTTTCATAGTGACATCTGGATTTAACCCTTTAGTTACTACATGTGAGATGACAGCTTGACGCTTTTCTTTTAAAAGATCTATTAGCCGCTGTTGCTCCGCAATAAGATCGTCAATTTTAGTTGTTTCACGATCCAAAAAGACAAGTATAGCCTTCTGCTCAGCTTGTGGCGGAACAGCTATACCAATAGACTTCAATATATCCCAATTAATCGCACTTCGGTGTTCTAGAATGCCATTACCAAACGACTGTGCAAATGTTTGGAAAGCCTTATTCTCGAAAATACGAAACGCAAATCTTGACTCGACTATATCATTCTGTGGTTTCAGTACAATATATACGGGGCTACATACTCCGTCATACCCTGAAAGACCATATGAACCAATACCATAATTCATGCTATTGATAACCAAATCGCCACGAGTAACAATTTTGCACTTACTAAGATCTTCAGGCTTCTTATTCCCTACATCGCCCTTTTCAGCATATGGAATGATGCCCACATTAGCCATCAAAGACAGATAATCCTCACAAGCTGCGCCATCATTTTTTTCTGTTCTCTCATGAACAATTGCACGACATGGGAGAACGACCCAATGTTCTGGAACCTCGCCTAGCCAATTTACACAACTATCTTTATAGCTTGAATAGCGTGGAAAACTCATGCAGTTAATCCACTTATCATGGTGAGAATTCGATCAGTGACGTTCTTAAGATCCTCGTCAATTCTACTTAATGGACGCGATGGCTTGAAGACATAAAAGTGGCGATTAAAGGGGATCTCATAGCCGACCTTGGTCTTGTCATGATCAATCCATGCATCTGGAACATGGGGCAGGACTTCGCGTTTGAAGTAAGTTTCCACGTCTTCAGAGAGCGCTACGTTTTCAGTATCGCGCAGGCTGACATTCGGTACGGGCTTACCTTTGCCTTTACCTTTGGTCGCCAGAACGATGTTACCCGCTCCATCACGCTCAGGACGCTCGATGGTGATAGTACGGTAGCCAAAGTCTTCATTCTTGAAAATGCGGCTCATTGGCACGGAATTATTTTCAAGCTCAAAGGTAGATTCCTCGAAGTTTCCAAACAAGCGGGTAATATCCTCAATGTGTTCCAGGCTGAGTTCGCGACGTTTGTTACCTAGGCTCTTGCGCATCTTCTGCCAGAAGCTGCTGGCATCGATCAGTTGCAGCTTACCTTTGCGGGATGTAGGCTTACGATTGCTGACAATCCAGACATAAGTGCTGATACCAGTGTTGTAAAACATGTCAGTGGGAAGTGCGATGATAGCCTCGACTAGGTCGTTCTCCAGCATGTAGCGGCGAATCTCGCTTTCACCAGAACCTGCACCGCCAGTAAACAATGGCGATCCATTAAGTACAATGCCAAAACGACTGCCTCCATCAACTGCTGGACGCATCTTCGATACTAAGTGCAGTAGGAATAGTAAAGACCCGTCACTTACCCGGGGCAGACCTGGACCAAAGCGTCCATTAAAACCTTTCTGTTCAGCTTCCTGACGAATCTCTTTTTCGATCTTTTTCCATTCGACACCAAAGGGCGGATTTGACAACATATAGTCAAACTCTTTTCCTTGCAGTCCATCAGCAGACAGCGTGTTGCCAAGGATAATGTTGGTAATATCCTGACCCTTGATCAGCATATCCGCCTTACAGATTGCGTATGACTCAGGGTTAAGCTCTTGGCCGTGCATTACTAGACGTGCGTCTGGATTAAGACTCGCTAAGTGCTCTTCTGCCACACTTAGCATGCCACCAGTGCCGGCTGTAGGATCGTACATTGAACGTACCACGCCAGGCTTGGTGAGCACTTGATCATCTTCAATGAATAGGAGATTCACCATTAATCGAATCACTTCACGTGGCGTGAAGTGCTCACCGGCGGTCTCATTAGATATTTCTGCAAACTTACGAATCAACTCTTCAAACACTGCACCCATTTCAGCGTTACTTACCACGTCCGGATGTAAGTCAATATTGGCGAATTTCTCAGTCACCATGTATAGCAAGCCGGACTTAGCAAGTTTATCTATCTGGGTATGAAACTCGAAGCTCTCGAAAATATCACGCACCTCAGGTGAGAATGCCTGCATGTACGCCCGCAGATTCTCACCGATGTGATCTTGATCGCCCATCAACTTCTTTAGATCAAGTGCTGACGTGTTATAGAAGAACTGTCCGGACTTACGCAACAGGAATGGCTCCGGATTCAGACCTGCTCGCTCTCTAGCTGCCTTCTCCTGCAGAACCGCTTCTTTAGTTGGTTCGAGTACGCAGTCCAATCGACGTAGTACGGTAAATGGCAAGATTACCTTGCCATATTCTGATTGTTTGTAATCACCACGTAACAGGTCTGCAACAGACCAAATGAAAGAAGACAGATTGGCATTTATCATTGTTTTTATTTTCCAGAATTTAGTACGTATTTCACAAGCTCAAACTTAAGTTTACGCTTCACGTGTTTACTTAAATTATTTACCCCCTAAAGCGTAACTTTTAATTTATGATTTAAATTCATAATTTCGAGTTCGAGCACTTTAATTCTATCATCTTGCTTTCGTTCAAGACTATGCCACGTCATTTCAGATATAACTCTCGAATAGGCCTCTTGTGAAGTTATATTTCTTTGCCCAAGTTTCTTGCTCATTGTTAACCCAAGATTAATTGGATCAATTGGCAGGCCCTCCCTCATCCTTACGGCCATTTCAACCTTCATCTCATCGTTATAAAACTTTGTCCTTAGCGAATGTATTCCGGAGCCTTTTGGAGCTCCTATATTTTCAAATGCTTGGGAAAAGATATCAGTAATTGTTTTTCTGGCTAGAGGTTCGCCAGTTTTGACATTCAAAAACAAGTGATTTTTTGTAACTTCTTCTGTAACTCCCAATCTATCAACTAACGATTTTCTAGTTGTATTAATATATTTATTTACCTGATTTGCTAAATAGCCTCTAACTTCAAAAGCATTTTCATATCCAAATTTTTGTATTTCTGGTTTTACAAACACGGTATTTGATTTATTAACTTTTTCGTCTGAGAATTGGTCAATGGTTAGAGAATTAATTGAACCTTGTCGCCAACCAACTCCGTTTGCAACCAATAGAATTAATACATTTCTTTCAGCAACTTCTTGATCAAAATTAGTATAAAAATACTCTGTAAGTCTATCTAAATCCTTTGCAGTTGCTTCGTATTGGTAATTGTATCTGGAATTTTCACCAACCCCTCTAAATAACAAAGGATACATATTGTGTGCAGAAAATCTTCTAATGGTAGGGTCATTCTTTACCATAGGTAGCATAGAACTTATTGAAGGCCCATTCCACCCTATAACGTTAGAACACAAGCTAGCATCATGTTCCGCCCATGTATAAAACTTATAAATTGTCCGCAAATACAGATTGACCGTTCTTTTCGCAGCCTTTAATCCGCGATTCAGCGGGTTATTAATAATTCTATTTTCTTGCCAATATTTAAACTCTTCTAGATAGCGATCGTTCATCTCATCCCATGCAACTCTTTTCTTTTGAATAAAAATCAAAAGTGCAGTTAGATGATAGGCAACATTACTCATACTTGTGACTATCGTCTGTTCGCTTCCATCCTTCTTTAAATATGCAATATGCAATCCATACTTTACAAATGGCTCAAAAACATTCAATTTCGAATCATAAAAAATTGGTACTTTGATACCCCTTTGCAAGACCCAATCCACATGTGGATTGGTAAGAAATCTATATCGAATTTTCTTCATTTGGATCAATCTGTGAAATTATCTGCAATTGAATTTTTCTTTTATTCCGAAACCAATTACTCTTTAAATTGTATAAAAATACCACTTGGCTACCAGTTTGAATGTTTAGCTCTTCGATATCAGTTTGAACCGCATTAAACCAGATTGCATCCTTAACGCTCACACCATCCCATAGAGACAACTTTAGATGGCTACCATCACCAAGCGTTTGAATGTTTCGCACTTCATACTTACCCTTAAAAGTAGGATAAGGAAAATCTCTTCCCCAAGGCTCTAATTTATCTAGCTCATTCAATACATTAATATCGCTTAGTCCTATTGGTAGCTCACCATCGACCCATATTATTGGCTTTAATTCTCTATCCCCAATCTGAGCATTAACGGCCTCTTCATAAGCGCTAACAAACCTATCAAATAAAGATATTAAAATCGAGCCGCCCCCAGCTCCAAGGTGTCCACCATGACTTAAAAGTAGTTCAGGATACTTTTCACTAACATACGATAACGCCTCTTTAACATTAAAACCCGGTATTCCACGGAACGATCCAGAAGCTATTTTCAGCTCATCAGTTGAAGTTGAGTTTTTAACTCCAGCACCTTTAGGTGCAAAAATTGCAGAGGGCTTTCCAAAAGATTCAACTAGCCTGCTAGCGGTGATTCCGTGAACACCACTATGACCATCCTCAAAAAATAAAACGATTGATTGACCATTTTTTTTGCACGCTTCTGGAATTGCTTTTTCCCGTAATTTTTTTTCTATTTCTTTTCGTAATGTATTTTCATTCTGCAATTCTTGCCAATATTTTTGGGCCTCTGCTTTGGTTTTGGCTATTAAAAACTTAAAGCCCACTTCAGCCCAATCTAACCTACCCGCTGCTGCAACAGCAGGTGCGAGTCTGAAGCCAATTGTCTCAGCATCCACTGGCCCTTGTAAATCAGAGCAAAATACTTCCCAGCAAGGCCGAGTTTTTTTATTAATTAATTGCAAGCCACGTTTAACAAATGTTCTATTTGTGGAAGCTTTACCAGGCTGCATTGACACGCAGTCAGCAATTGTTGCAACGGCGACATAATCTAAAAGAGGCGCTAAACTTGGTATTGTTTGCCTGACTCCCTCTTGAATTAATGCTGTTCTAACTTTTGCCATAGTTAAAAAAGCGACTCCCGCACCGCATACATGCTTGTCGTAACTTGAGTCAACCCTGATTGGGTTGACGACTGCAATAGCAGACTTAGGTGGGCCATTAGTGCCAATTTCGTGATGATCGGTGACAATGACATCAATACCAGCTTCTGCAATTTTTTTTATTCTTGGTTCATCACTACTACCTTTATCTGCAGATATAACTAAGCTCGGCTTTAAAGCAATAATTCTTTGCGCAACTGGCTCAGTAATTCCATAGCCTTCAGTTAATCGATGACTAGTAACTACATTTATCAATGCTTCTCTAACATTGAAATAATCAATCAATGCTGACCACAAGACGGCTGCTGAGCCAGTTCCATCCATATCATGATCACAGACGAGAATTATTTTTTCTTCGTTTTTGATTGCTAGAACTATCCTACTAACTGCAATATCCATATCTGGTATTGATGAGGGATCTTCTATTTCAGCAAGTTCATTTGAATAGAGTAAATCTATTTCTGTCGGTTTATCTAACCTAGAAGATAAAATTTTAGCAAGCCAATCTGGCAAACCACCTCCAATTAGAGTTGCAAAAACTGCATCATGACTTTTTCTAGACTTGAATATAGGTTTAGGAGGAAGTAATTTTTCGTTGTTCATTTTTATCTGATGACTTTTCCAATTAAATGCTTACAACGATTTAATAGACCTAATATTTGTTAAGGCTTTAGTGAGTTCTGCAGCTCTTTCTTCAATAATTGATAGTTTTTCAGTCAACATAATTACATTATTTTGATGAGCAATTTTCTCTCTTTTAAGTGCATCGTTTAATTCAATATTCTCATTAAGTAAATTTAAGTACCTAGTTTGCGTTATCTCTTTTTTTGCCATTTCCAATCTTAATTTATCTTCCAGCTCCTTAATCTTATTATATTTATTAGTACTAATATATTGGATTGACTCAATCTTCAGCAAACTATCAATCACCATTTGAATTTCTACTTTTAAGTCAGGGTATAAATCTAAAGTGCTTCTACCTAAGCTTTTAAACTTTCCCCACTGCTTCGTTAGTAAAGTTAATCCACCATAACTATTTTGACTACCATCCCACTTTGAAAACTGATAAATTGATTTTGGGAACCATTCAATTTTTACTTCACCCTCAGAATCCCTCATAACTTGCCCATTTTCATCTATTTGGTCTGGAATTTTGTTTACTTCTAACCAACTTTCTAAGATATTTAACTTTAATGAAATGTTTCTTTTTGAATCAAGCCTTAATCGCTCTGAAACATGCATTAATGCACTCCTTTACTTTCTTCTTTTTCAAAATGAATAGCTTGAAAGTATGTATTATTTTTTTCTTTCATAGACTTTTCCAAATCAATAATCTTAACTAATATATCAAATTGCTCCTGAGCGGCTCGTCTCATAGTTTTTGGATAATTTTGATTATCAACAGTTAATTTAGCCAGTGCTAATTCTTCCTTGTAATAATTCAAGTGATTTTCAGTAGTATGGCGATATGTGCACCCATTGCAAAAATGTAAACTTGCTTTTTCTTTATTAAGTTTATTTTTCTCAAAACATTTAGCTCGCCTTCTACCACCGACTGGATTTCCCGCAAAACACGTGCCATGTGGAAATGGTTCTGGAGAATATCCTTTTTGCTTAAATAAGTTATGCAAAGACTTAACTTGTTCATGAATATCAATTGTAAAATCTACACGCTTTTGAAGAACACGATAGACACGCAACAAATGCTTGGTAAATCCACTTCCAGTTACACTTCCTTCTAAAATTCTTAACGCAGCTTCTTCAAAATACTCAGCCTTTATTTCCTCTAGCGAATCATCTACGTTTTGCTTTTCGAGCAAATACATTCTCTCGATTCTATTACCTTCTTCCCTATTTACAGGGTCTGTTACGTAAATCATCGTCATCGAGACATCAAGATGACTATACTGTTGCGATAAGGCTCTAATATCTGGATGCTCATATCGATACATGAAAAGAAGACCAAATAACCTTCGAAATGGATGATACTTATGATCAATATTATTGATTCCAGCTTGCATAAAAAGAGGTTTGTTAATGAACTTCCACTCATAACTGTATGTTTTTGGATTCTCTCTGTTTGATGTTGGTGGCCTATATTGAAATAACTTACGACCTTTATTTTCCAATATAGTCTTTCCTTCAGGACAGATAGAATCAATTTCCTCAAGAACCTTTACAACGTCATACACCAATCTATTTGCAGGAAATACTTTCCAGTCTTTATATGTTTTTTCGATATAAATATTAATTTTGTACACATCATCAATTAAATTACTGGCCTTTTCTACGCAACCGACATACAGACCAAAAGGTAAATCATACTGACCTAAAACTTCATTTTTCCTTCTTCCATGGTTAATAGAAACAATAACTGCGCAAGCTGTCATTAAAGTCCAAATACATTGATTAAAAGATGATGATGAACTGTTAACTTTTATTGAACCAGACAAAAAGTCAAAGTTGTATTTAGAATTTACTTTAATTTCATCTATTTCATTGCTATAAAATATTCTTAATAGTTTCGAAATTGATTGTTGTGATAACGTTTCATTATTTTTAAGCATTCGTTCTTCATTAATTAATTTACGATATAAATCAATTAAAATTGGCGCGTAACCATAAATCCATTCTAATGAAACCTTTAATAATTTTACTGCATCCTCTATTGGTATATTTTTAGTGCGATTATCAACGACTGTTGACGTTTTCGCCAACTGGCTTGGTGAAGGAAAAGGAATAAACTGAAGTCTGTCAAATGAGTCTGGTAGATAAGAAAGGAGATTTATATTTTCCAATATACCCCTTATTGTTCTATCTGAGAGATTCAGGTTGCTGTAAGTTTGTGTGACATCTTTATTAATTCCGAATTCTTTAAATAGCTCTACATATATATCCTTATGCACCCACTGGTAATGAATTGGATAGCCAATCATCAAGTTAATATCTGCTAAATTTAAACTTAAATTTTTACCATTCATCCTAACTGCTTTTTTTAACTCCCCAGATGCTAATAATCTCTTGAAGGAACCCTCAGTACTCAGAATTCCGATCCAACCACCCTTACATTTAATTCCCAATAGGAATTCATGCATCGTTTTTTGACTAACCTGAGATAATTGATAAATACCCTGCTGAGCAAGCCAAGTGTAAAATCTTAAGAGGTTGTTATAAAAACATACAATATTTTTATGTAATTGATTCCCATTATTTTGACTTTTAAATAGAAATTGATTTAAAGAAAGTTTAATTGCCTCTTTAAAACCATCAAATTCGTTTAAATTAAAGACTCTTTTTAAGGGATTAATTCCTTCATACGATGAAATTTTTGCAATCCCCAAATCAATTTCAGATGTTCTTGATTCATTAATATTTAGTGAAATATCAATAATAATTACTTCATCTTTAAATTCAGAAATATATCGAGGATGCTTTTGAATTTCGTGATAATGATTAAATGGCTCATCACTCTCAACATAAAAATCTTCGGCTAGTTTATCCATTTCATGTCCTACAAAGTAATTCAGAATCTAATTTTCTAAGCAAATAACCAAATTTTGATTCCGAAATAATTTGATAAAGTGCAATTGCAAAGACAATTCTTGGTAAATGCACTTTGCTAAATCTAGCTGGGTTGGATGTTTTAAGAAATTGAAAATTATTTTTGTAATAATGTTTTTGAAATATACAATGTTTAATCTCGTCTAATCCAAGTTCTATTTTAAGGTGACTAAAATCAGATTGATCACAAATATAGTTTGACTCAACATGATCTAACCCAACTGGAAATAATAAATTCTTATTTAGCTTATCGAGCTGAAATCCCATGTTATTAAATAAATCCGGATCAACAGACCAAACAATAGACAACGCTAATTGAGACATAAATTTGTTTATATTAGCGTCATTCAGAACTTTTTGAATATGTTGATTTAAGTAGTTATCAATTGTTTTAAAATCTGCGTGACCCAACAACTCTTTGGTATATAAAATATCTTTTCGAGACTTTAAATACTCAAAGTTAATAACCTGATCCCTAATTTCTCCAGCCGAAAAAAACGGTAGTTTATACCTTGAAATTATTTCTTGATGCTCACTCTTTGGGTTGAATAATCCATAATCCCTGCTGATTCGGCAATAGCCTGCCAATAAAAAATCACCTTGTCGTAAACCATATTTATTTATATTACGTACATTTATTTCAAGTAACTGAAGAAGCTGGAATGGTCTTGAATTTGCATCATCAAATACGATCGGTACTAAGTTTTGACCTGTTTTAGACTTATACCCTTTTAGTCTAAAAGACTTTATATCGCTTAAATATTCTAAATCAGTAGTTGAAAGGCTTCTAATAACATCAGGGTTCCAACCCTTGGTATAAATTTGTAACAAATACTGACATGCAACAAGCACTATTTTTGGAAGAAAATATGATGCTAATAAAGTAGCAAGCGTATAAGGATTACAATTAGAACGAACCTCATAAAGAGAAACATCAGGAATAATTGTTCCCATACCAAATGTTTCAGCTCTTGTTATATATAATTTATTTAATTCAATATAATGCAGAAGAAATTGTAAAACAGTTAATCCATCATTGTTTTGGTTATAGTATTTCTTTAAATGAAAATTTCTATTATTGTGTTCTAATAAATAAACAATTTGGTCTGGCAAAGGCTTAAGTTTTAACTCTTCATGTCTTTTAACGACTTGCATGTGTTTTTCTACAATATCCCAACAAGAGTCCTCAATTCGCTTAACTCTATTTCTTAGATGTATCTCAGCTTTATCCTCAAGCTCTTCAAGTGAACTAAACTGAATGTTTGAAATCGGGATTGCATAATCTTTATTCTCTTCACCAGGATCTTCACTTTCACTTATTAATGTTTTTTTTACATCCCTATATTTCTTTTTATGTATTGACTGTAGTTTTAAATCTGAAATTCTATTTCCATTCTTTAAAGAAGTACTTACTTTAAAGTAAGATCGAAAGTGAGATGATCGAATTTCCTTATAATCCACATCTAAAGAAGATAGATATTTATCATGCTCCGTAAAAAGATAACTAATTTCATTTACTGAGATTTCAGATGTTTTATTTGAAAGTATTTTGACTATTCTTTCGTCCTCCAATAAAAATTGGACGTCTTTTAAGAATTTCACCGTTCTTTTAAAATGGCATGGCTTTTCTAGCGATTCTAGCGCCTCTTCGAACAGTCCATCACGCTTGATATTTAATTTTTTAAAATCAAAATCTATGAATTTATCAATGTATTTACTATATCTTTTTACTTGGCATGGGACTCTCAATACATTTTCACCTATATAATTTATACTAGACATTGTCCTATTAATTATATTTTCATTATTTATATTATTATGTTTCATATCATCAACTTAATTAATTAATATTCTAAGACATTTATATTCATAATACACAAAGCGGAATGACCGCCAAACTTAACAATCAGATGCGGCTGATGCTTACTTAACAAATCAAGCGCATCGCGCAGGTGCAAGCCAGGTATCGAGCGTCCTGACCCTTTAATCAAACCGTCACCCGCATCGGCAAATGCTATCACTGGCCGATGATGCCGCTCTTTAATGCGTGAAGCCAGAATGCCTATTACGCCTTGATGCCAATCAGGTTGATACATACTGATTGAGTATTGATTTTCTACCTGCACATCATCCAGTGCAATATTGGCGCTATCCTGCATATCAGCTTCTATGCTGCGGCGTTGCAGGTTTAACGTATGCAGCTGCTGCGCAATGACTGTAGCCTCTGCCTCCGACTCGGCTAACAGGCACTGTATGCCCAGCGTCATATCATCCAGCCGCCCGGCCGCATTCAATCGTGGCCCCACATAAAAGCCCAGGTCCTGCGCTGTCGTTTTTGCGGGTTCACGCCCGGCAATTTTCAGCAAAGCTGTAATGCCATCACTGCAAGCACCGGCACGTATCCGGCGCAAACCCTGTTCGACCAGAATCCGGTTGTTGTCATCCAACTTTACTAGATCAGCTACCGTACCCAGAGCCACCAGATCCAGCAGCTCGGTCAGATTAGGTTCCGGCTGCTGCGCATAAATACCGCGCTCACGAAACTCTGCACGCAACGCCAGCAAACCATAAAACATGACACCTACACCCGCAAGATTTTTGCTGGCAAAGTTACATCCATGCTGGTTCGGGTTAATAATACAGGCCGCCTGCGGGGTTTCCTGACCTGGCAGATGGTGGTCTGTAATCAGCACCTGCATACCAAGTGCATTGGCTGCCGCAACACCATCAACGCTGGCGATACCGTTATCCACGGTAATGATTACATCCGGCTTCTGTGTGGCAGCAAGCGCTACGATTTCTGGCGTTAAGCCGTAACCATACTCAAAACGATTCGGCACCAGAAAGCCCACATCAGCACCGAATGCACGCAGCCCTTTAACAGCGACTGCGGTTGCTGTAGCACCATCGGCATCATAATCCCCGATCACCAGCAGCTTTTTATTGGCCTGAATTGCATCCGCAAGCAATTTAGCCATACGCTGATTATTAGTCAGGCTATGGGGCGGAAGCAAATGACCCAGGTTTACTGAAACCTGCGCAATGTCTGCCACGCCCCGCGCAGCATAAAGCCGCGCCATCAGCGGCGACAGCCCGGCATTCAGTAAGTATTCAGCTGTAGTGTTTGATACAGGACGTTGTTTGATTACAGTCATTTTAGATATGGTCACTTCAAATATATAGCAACAGGTTTGCTTCTACGCCAGAATTTATAGGTCTCGACCGGCCTGATTGTCGCAACCAGCGTTGTTTCATAACAGCCAAGATTTAACGTCAATTGGTCAATTGTTCTGGCTCTTAATGCATCCCACAGCACAGCAAAGTTTATATCGTCAGATAGATGTTGACCCGGCAACTCCAAACGCGCATGCAAGTGAACGTCTATGTGCTGTAAAATTTTGGACAATGGCTCCTCTACAGGCCGAACACTCAACCCAGACCATTGCGCAAGGCCATGATAAAGCGGACTGTTGGCAACAAACAGGTCTATGCCGCTTTCAGGAGTTAACGTTTGTGGCATAAAGCCGCCGCCAGACAGCCATACACTGTTAACAGCAGCTTGATGCTTAGACTCACGCTGAATATTGACCGGGTGATCATGCAGCAGCATTTGGATTTCATTCAGGTATGAAACCCAAACGGATGCCGCAGCACCCTGCGGCATAAATTGATAGATGTTGCGATCCATCGCGACACTGGGTAATGTGGTTTGAATTTCCGGCCTCTGTTTTAAGCGTAAATACCATGCGCCGGAGTTGCCAATACAAAACGTCATGCCATCCTGACTGAAGTGCTGATTCAAGCTGGCAATAATCAACTCCGCATGCACACGCGCTACTTGTAGCGGCGCGGGCTCGCTCAAGCTGAAACTATCACGCTGCAACAGCAAATGTACCGGGTCCGCGCGCAGCCAACAAGCATCATCAACAGTCAGACCATCTGCATTGGCAGCAATTGCCGCTATTGGATAATCCGGAGTTTCCAACAATCCATGCTGCGCACAAATTACTGCCTCTAGCGGCATATCCAGTTGCCTGACCTCTGCCCTTGATATCAAACGCGCCAAAGCACTATCGGCAGGCAAGGCAAGCAGGTTATTACTCAAGGGGCAATCTACAGTTAGTTTCACTATATTTATTTACAGAATTTTAATGTTCTGTAATTTTACTTGTAAGTGACAATGCAAGGGTTAAATCTAGTGAAATAGCAATAAAAAACCTGACAGCCTTTTAAAGCTGCCAGGTTTATTTGTGATGTTAGAATTTATAGCAAAACTTGGCTTCAAACCATGTTAGTAATAGCGAGGCTCACCACGGTAATCTCTATCATTCCAATCACGATGTTTACCATGACCTTTACGCTTGCCTGGCTTGTCATAATATGCAGGTTCTAGATAGCTGACTTGCGATACGTTACGGCTATTAGGCGCCACGGCCACACTCACATCAATATAGCGGCCCGGATGCTCGTTGGTCACCGTACTATAAGTTCTACCGTTATATTCATAAGCAACCAGATACCCCGTATTCACAGTTTGCCAATGATCAACCTGATAGCAGCTTTGCACCGGCACAGTACGTGTCGTGACTACATTGTTTCTGCTATTGGCGATGCGATCGCCTGCAATTGCACCGACACCGGCACCGACTGCAGTTGCTGCAACACGGCCGCTTCCACGTCCTACTGTATTGCCTAACAGACCACCGGCGATGCCGCCGATGACGGCACCAGCCATAGAATGGCCACGATCATCGCGGTAACTTTGCTGCTGATATTCGGTACGGCATTCGTCACGCGGTACATTCACGCGCTCGGTTTGCGGTGTGACAGAGAGCACACGGGCAGTGTCAGTATACATATCGCCGGCCATTGCCGGAGTTGCAAATGCCGCTGCCAAAAAAGCCGGAGCAAACATCGCCACACGAACGCCATTTACAACATTAAACTTAATATTACGCATTAACTTCTCCTTAATTGCTTTTTTTTATCAAGCTACTTGCACAGCTATTATTAAATCGGATCACCGATTACTGCATGGTGCATCAATCAATAAATCATGCAGATGGTCATTCAACGGCACTCGATTTAATTTAGCTGACAGGGAGTTGTTAATGTTGTGTAACTAATGATTTTCATGATGCTTCGTCAACCTCATCCCCTTCGATCACTAAATCCGGAATATGATTGAATGCAATACGCATCGGCGCATCTTTCAGCGCATCATGTGCGCCGCCAAAGTAGATAGTGTTTTTGCCAAATTTCAGGTTAAGGCTATCAATTGCTTCGTTGAGTTTTTTTACATTCTCAAGTGGTTTAATCTGGAACAGGTCGCGGGCAGCTTCTTCAGGCGTGACTAAAGCAGAAAAAGATACCCCTACCGCATATGGCTCATGCTTCGTGTCTGGGTAATACTGTAAAAACTGTTCAAGCGCATCTATCAGTTGCAACGTATTATCGGTTGGTGAAATCGCGCCTTCCATGCTCCAGCTCGGCATATTCCTGAACTTGATCTTGGCGCTGACTTTTGACGCAAGCAAATCGTAGCTGCGCATACGCATACAGGCTTTCTGCAACAAACGGTGCAGCACCGCGCGCACTCCAGCCTCATTGCGCTGCTCCGGCGGCAGCACATGCGAATGCCCCAGGCTGCTGCGCGCATTTTTCACATAATACGGCTCTAGGCCACGCAGCTTGTCATACATACGCTCGCCTTCAATACTGCCCCACGCCGTTTGCAGCTGCTGGCGGTTTGCTGCGTACAACTGCTCAACCGTGGTGATTTTGTAGCGATTGAGCCGTGCTTCCATCTGCTTGCCGATACCGTTTAAATCGCGCAATTTCAGCCCGTACAAACGCTGCGGCAACTCATGCGGCGCAATCAACACACAACCATCCGGCTTCTGAAGATTGGAAGCCACTTTAGCCAGATAAGTATTGGGCGCGATTCCGATTGAGCACTTGATGTAATCACCGGCGTTTTTGGCAATCGCCTGTTTGATCTTGGCCGCAAGTTTTAAGGCATTTTCAGGCTGCTGCTGGCTGCCAGTCAGTTTGCAAACCATTTCATCAATGGATAACACTTTCTCCACATGCGTGCAGCTTTCAACAATTTCAATCAGCTTGTGGTGATACTCGACATAAAGCGGCGGACGCGCTTCTACAAAGATGATATCCGGACACAGCTTACGCGCCTCACTGACGATGGTACCGGTTTTAATACCAAACGCTTTTGCCTCATAACTCGCAGCAATACAACAGGTGGTTTCAGCCATCACCGCCAGCACGCCAACCGGTTTTCCGCGTAGCGCAGGCACCAACTGCTGCTCTACAGAGGCAAAGTAAGAATTGAAATCAACATAAAGTGCATTTAAATCCATATGTTTTGTAAGGACTTTCTAATTAACCCGACTAAAGCTTAAAAACTACACTAAAAAATTAATGAAAAATGGGGATTTTTATTATGATCAACTTACAAGTTGCAGTTTTTGCGGGCGTTTGTTTCTGGCGTATTAAGCCTATATTTAGCCAATTAGAAAGTGTAAAAACCGTCACATCCGGCTACACCGGTAGCTACGTAAACAACGCTAGCTACAAGCAAATTTCCAGCGGGGAGACCGGCCATGTAGAGGCAGTTAAAATCGTTTTCGATCCCGCAATGATTACATTTGAAGCCCTACTTAAAGTCTTTTTCTCTACACACAATCCTACTATTAAAATCGATCGAAAAGGTAATACCTTTACTACCCAATATCTTTCTGCGGTGTTTTTCCAAAATGAGGCGCAAAAAATCAGCGCTGTCGAAATGATAAATGAATTAAACGCCACAGGCATTTGGCCGAGCGACATTATTACTCAAGTTATTCCAGCAACAGCTTTTTATCCGGTAGACAACTACTTTAGCGAAACCTCTAATGAAGACCATTGCATGTCAGTGGCAATGCCTAAAGTCGCTTAAATACACAAACAATACACAACTAATCAGATAGGAATGTTCATAATATGCATACTGGTCAAATTACAAAAGGCGGGATAGCAGGCACAGGTTGCCCGGTAGCGGCCTAAGCTATTGATAACAGCTTGGATAAAGCCGCGCCTCGCTTTACCTTATCTGAAGTTAAATAATGCTTTCGTTACAAGCTGTACCCTAAAGTCTAAAAAATTCATGCACAATATACTTAGTAAGTTAAATAATTATAGGGTTAATCATGAATAACGAACAAATTGCAGTTTTTGCAGGCGGTTGCTTCTGGTGCACAGAACCGGTATTCAGCCAGCTAAAAGGCGTCAGCAAAGTGGTGTCTGGCTATATCGGTGGTCACACACCTAACCCGGCCTATAAGCTCATTTGCAACGGCGATACCGGCCATGCCGAAGCTATTCAAATCACATTTGATGCAACAGTGGTGAGTTTTGAAACTCTGCTGGAAATATTTTTTGTATCGCATGACCCCACCACACCAAACCGCCAAGGTAACGACATCGGCACCCAGTATCGCTCTGCGGTATTCTGCCAGAATGAGGCTCAAAAAACGTCTACCGTTGACATGATCAGCAAATTAAACGCCGAGGGCATTTGGCCTAACCCTATTGTCACCCAGGTTAACGGCGCTGATAAATTTTACCCGGCTGAAGATTACCACCAGTATTATTTTGCCAACAACCCAAACCAGCCATATTGCATGGCAGTGGCGGCACCTAAAGCTGCCAAAATCAGGGCAAAATACGCACAGCTGATTAAAGTCGCATAAGCAAATAAATCAGTGAATCAAGTCTTGCTGCTCAACAACTGCCTGCGCCAGAAAATCATCAGCATGAACAGTGCAATACCGCCCATTAGCGACATTGCCCACCAGAACCCGTTCTGTTCTTCAATCCAAGGCATATAGTGAAAATTCATGCCAAAAATACCGGCAATCAGCGTAGCTGGCATAAACAGCATAGCAACCACGGTCAGTGCACGCACTTCCAGATTAACTCTATTACTTACACTCGTCATATAGATATCCATTAGCCCGCCCAAGCTATCGCGGATAGACTCCAAGGATTCGATAAAGTTGACCGTATGATCATAGACATCACGCAGGTAAGGTATTGTTGCTGCCCTGAAAAAACCGTTTTCATTGCGCGCAAGGTGATTAATCACTTCACGCAACGGCCAAACCACCCGCCGCAACTCGATACTTGCACGTTTTAACTGATGGATACTATGCAGCTGTGTAATGTTCGGCTTAGCAAGCAAGGCATCTTCCAGCGCTTCGCTGTCATCGCCCATCTCTTCCAGTACATTAAAATACTTATCAACAATACTATCCAGCAGCGAATAGGCAAGGTAATCAACACCCAACGCGCGCATTGGCGAATGCTCTGCACGCAGGCGCTCGCGCACCAGGGCAAACGCACCGGTTGAGCGCTCCTGAAAAGTCAGCAGAAAATGATGCCCAAGCACCATGCTGATCTGCTCGGAACTGACCGACAAGGTTTCTTTTTCGTAATAAAAATGCCGCGTTTCCAGAAATACATACTTGCTGTATTCATCCAGTTTGGGACGCTGCTCGGTATTCAGAATATCTTCAAGCACCAGCGGATGCAGCCCGAACACAAGGCCAATCTGCCTGATTAAGGCAACATCGTGAATGCCATGCACATTCAGCCACAGCTTATTTGAAGCCTCTAAATTGAGCGTAGCAAGATCAGCCACATCAATGGCATTCTCCTGCATATCCTCCGCATCGTAGCTAATCAAGGTCAGCTTGGGTGATTCCAGCTTGGTAATATCCTCATCCCCTGGCCCCACATACACCAGAGACCCTGGCGGCAAACCGCTCTTTTTAGCGTGATGCTTTCTGCGACTATGTAAACGAGGCTTTCTCATGAGGATATTCCCGCAACGAAACAGTTACCGTAACAAACTTTAGCCTGAATGACCAGCCTGATGCACTTCACCGGATGCGAAGAAACTGCCGCCCGCCACGTGATGGATGGTACGCAAGTCATCATAACCGTCAAAATGCCATCGCCCATCTGAAAATACACGTTCATCTGCATAAGCAGCTACAACTTCGACAATAAACAAATCGTAAGTGTTCTGGTTATGCGGTTCCAGAATGATTTTACATTCCAGCCACGCCACACAGCCTTTAAGTAGGGGCGCAGCAATTTCTTTAGCAGGGAAAGTTTCCAAGCCATATTCAGCGAATTTATCAGTATTTTCCATATCACGACCTGAACTGCTACCTACCTTCTGTACGGTATCAATCTGCGCCACACAAGGCACATTAATCGCAAACGTACCAGAGGCTTCAATCAGTTCACGCGTATAGGTGTTTTTATCAATCACGACAATGATTTTTGGCGGGGAAAAATCCAGCGGCACATTCCATGCCGCTGCCATGATGTTTTGTTTGCCAGCATGGCTGGAAGTAACAAGGATAGTAGGGCCGTGATTTAAAAGGCGATAAACATGCGCTAAATCAACTCCCGCTATCATTATTTCTGCCAGGCGTCGCGCAAAGTCACCGTACGGTTAAACACCGGCTTACCCGCTACGCTATCTTTTTTATCTGCCACAAAGTAGCCGTGGCGCTCGAACTGGAAGCTGTCTTCCGGTTTTGCGTCTTGCAGGCTTTGCTCCAATTGTGCCGCAATCAGTTGTACCGAGTTCTGGTTGATGTCATCCAAAAAGTCGCGGTCGCCGCTACCCGGGTTCGCCTCTTTGAACAGGCGGTCATACAGGCGCACTTCACACTCGTAAGCGTGTGCGGCAGACACCCAATGGATATTACCTTTGACCTTAATACTATCTGAGCCCGGTGTGCCGGATTTGGTATCCGGCAAGTATTCACAATGCACCACAGTCACATTACCGTCAGCGTCTTTTTCACAACCGGTGCATTTCACTACATAGCCATAGCGCAGACGCACCAAACCATCCGGCACTAACCTGAAGAAGCCTTTAGTTGGCTCTTCCATAAAGTCTTCGCGCTCGATCCACAATGTTTTTGACAGCTGCACGGTACGTTTACCCAATTCCGGTTTCAACGGGTGGTTAGGCGCAAAGCAGTCTTCACTTTGACCTTCCGGGTAGTTATCGATCACCAGCTTGATCGGGTCTAACACTGCAATACGGCGTTCGGCTTCAACGTTAAGCACTTCACGCATGCAGTCTTCAAGAATCGTATATTCAATCCATGAGTCTGCCTTGCTGACGCCGATGCGGTCGGTAAATAATCTGAACCCGGCAGCAGTGTAGCCGCGGCGGCGTGCACCCGCGAGCGTAGGCAGGCGTGGATCATCCCAGCCGGATACGTGGTTTTCTTCTACCAGTTGAATCAATTTACGTTTTGAAAGCACGACATAAGTCAGGTTTAATCGCGCAAATTCATATTGTTTTGGCAGCGGATGTGACAGCAAGCCAGCATCTGCCAGGCGCTCCAGCAGCCAGTCATAAAATGGGCGCTGATCTTCAAACTCTAAGGTACAGATAGAATGCGTTACGCGTTCCAGTGCATCTTCCACCGGATGCGCAAATGTATACATCGGGTAGATGCACCATTTATCACCGGTGTTATGGTGGTGCGCGCGACGCACGCGATAAATTGCCGGATCGCGCATATTGATATTGGGCGATGCCATGTCGATCTTGGCGCGCAACACCATACTGCCGTCAGCATGTTTGCCGTCACGCATTTCGCGGAAGCGTGCCAGATTATCAACTGCGCTGCGATTACGGAATGGGGAGTCTTTGCCAGGTTCGGTCAGCGTGCCGCGGTTGATGCGCATTTCATCTGCGCTTTGTTCATCTACATAGGCAAAGCCGTTTTCAATCAAACTCTCAGCTGCACGGTACATGAAGTCGAAATAGTTACTGGCAAAGTAAAGATTAGACTCACTACCATTTGGGCCTTGATTCTCCCAGCCGAAACCTAGCCATTTCACACCATCTGAAATGCTGTCTACGTATTCCTGGCTTTCTTTTTCCGGATTTGTATCATCAAAGCGCATATGGCATATACCGCCAAAATCACGCGCCAGGCCAAAGTTCAGAAAGATGGATTTGGCATGGCCGATGTGCAAATAGCCGTTTGGTTCCGGTGGAAAACGTGTGCGGATTTTGGCAAAATCAACCTGCCCTGCTTCATGATGCTGTGCATCCCCCGGACTACCCGCCCACATTTTAGCGGCGTATTTATTTTGGCCTAAATCTTTTTCAATAATGGCGCGAATAAAGTTAGAAGCTGGCGCTGGTGCGCTGTTTGGATTTTTATCAGATGACATGGCTACAGATTTAATTTAAGTTGCCGTTATTTTACACCAGCTTGCGGTGTTGTATGGGTACAGCTAGAAATTGATTACAGGTAGCCTGATATGCCTATGTTAAAATCATCGCCGTTATGAACGCCCTCACCTTCCCTATTTTAAGACTGCTCGCAGACGGAAAATTTCATTCCGGCGAAGACATTGCACGCCATTTCAATGTGAGCCGAACATCGGTATGGAATGCACTGCAGCATGCGGAACAATTGGGCGTGGAAGTTTTTTCAGTGCAGGGGCGCGGCTATAAATTACCACAGCCAGTCGTTTTGCTGGATGAGCAATCCATATTAAGCTCGCTTGGCGAACAAGCGACATTACTGCAAATAGAAGTACATGACCATTTAACCTCTACCAACAGCTACCTAATGCAGAATATCCATGCAGCCAGACATGCCACCTGCGTAGCGGCCAACCTGCAAACCGGCGGTCGCGGCAGGCGTGGCCGCAGCTGGCATGCGGGGCTAGGGGCAAGTTTAACGTTTTCGCTGCTATGGCGTTTTCAGTGCGGTGCATCCGCATTGTCCGGCTTGAGTCTGGCAGTAGGCGTAGCGCTCATGCGCAGCCTGCATGAGCTAGGCATTAGCAGTTCACAGCTTAAATGGCCGAATGACGTGCTGATTAACCGTGAAAAACTGGCGGGCATTCTGATCGAGTTACAAGGTGATATGGAAGGCCCGAGTACCGCAGTGATTGGCATGGGCATCAATCTGAACTTGCCCGACAAACTTAAACAGCAGATAGACCAGCCAGTGACGGATTTAGCCAGTGCTGTTGACCATACGATCAACCCCAATCACTTGTTAGCGTCATTACTCAAACATCTGGCCAATATACTTGCTGCCTTCGAACAAGGCGGCTTTGCGGCATTACGCGATGAATGGACACAGCACCACGCCTATCATGAACAGGATGTGCGTATGCTGATGCCGGATGGCCGCGAGATACATGGTGTGGTACAAGGCATTACAGAAGACGGTAGCCTACTGGTTGCTACAGCAGAAGGCGTGCAGCGTTTTATATCCGGCGAGATTAGCCTGCGCAGCTTATAAGTGAATACTCCACACAGGCAGCAAATCTCTAATATTTCAACGTTAAGCCAACATTAATAGAGCGCCCCATCCCCGGCACTTGCGTACCATATAACGGCGCAGTGCCACTGGATGACATTGTCATACCCTGACCGATATACGCGCCGCCCAATGGGTCTTGATAATGTTTATCAAAAACATTCTCGACGCCCAGATCAAAGCGCGTATGTTTCCACTCATAGCTGCTGTAAAGATTAAACAGCGTATATCCGGAAGTTTGCAGCTCCTTACGCACTGCCTGCACATTATCTTTGGCATCTACAATTTTGGCTTGAATACTGTTTTTCCAGCCGCCGATGCGGTGCTCAAGAGCTATCCTGACGTTAAGCGGCATGATGTTATATAAATCGTCACCGGTTTTTGTATTTTTTCCGCGTACATAATTCAAAATACCTGTTGCCGTAAAGCTGCCGTAGCCACCGCCCTCTGACAGCAGTTTTCTAGCTGATACGTCAATCCCGTACAGGCGCGCTGACTGGTTATCCAGACTCAAATTGACGAAGCTGTCTGTTCTGGTTGCGCAGGTTTTGCCCACTTTTGCGCAGCTAACGGCATCAATATAATCATCCACGTAGCTGATATACGGTGTAGCTTTAACTTGCCAGTCCTGATTCGAAGCATCGTGCCAATTAGCCGTCATGCTCAGTGTGTGTGCGGTTTCCGGCTTCAGGTTTAAATTTCCCACATAGCCATTGCCATCGCCTACCCAGTTATTCATGTTCATAACCATGCTATTGCTGTTTGACCAGGTGTAACGCTCATATAAATTTGGTGAACGGTTTTTTATGCCATAACCAGCCTCGTAGGTCTGGGTGTCGTCAGGGGTAAACCGCGCCAAGGCAGTTACGTCAATATTATGGTCAGTATCAGAATGATCGGCCACATTAAAAGCATTAGCCGCACCTGCATACATAGCGCTATAGCCCTGCACATTGTCAGCATCCATTTTCACCGTGCTGCTGCGCATGCCGATTTGTGAAAGCCACTGTTTACTCCATTGCGCTTCCCATTCAGCAAACACGTCATAACGGTCACGCTGACCATTATTGATATTGTAAAAAGTACCGGGCCCCATCATCATGCCGGAGTTCGCAACCGCATCCCACCAGTCGTTCAGGCGGTAGCGCTGGTACTCGGCACCCACACGCAAAATATCGCGAGTAGAAACATTCACATCGCCCTGCACGGTAACACCTGTTGTTTTACCTTCTGTGTCCATCGGCATGCCGGCAACATTAGGCACCATCATGCCGTACCAGTATTGCTTATCATC
>LNAP01001541.1_pt1 | contig 24212 bp, 23 predicted proteins | sample 602601 | NCBI WGS metagenome assembly LNAP01 (sample SAMN02440304, study PRJNA202911) | soil metagenome | biome: Subtropical and temperate rainforests or woodlands; isolation source: soil samples (1 kg each in a 20% v/v slurry with milli Q water) were... ...
CTGCCACGCCGGCGCCGCCGGCGTCGAAACCTGCACTACAGCCGGCAGAGGCCGTGGCGCCAGGCGCACGCAAGTTCGCCACCCCCGCCGCCCGCCGCGTTGCAGCCGAGCGCGGTATTGCGCTGGACCTGGTGCAAGGCTCGGGCCCGAACGGCCGTGTGACGGTGGCGGACATCGGACAGGCAGGCATGGACGGGCAGGACCGCATACAGGCCCGGGGTACGCCGGGGGACAAGCGTGAGGCCTGGGCTGCGACGCGCCACGGCGACGTTCGGTTTACCTTGTGGGAAGGAAGCCGTGCCGACAGCCAGACCGCCGTGCTCATCCACGGCATGTTCGGCGACCGCGACGCCTGGGCCAGCTTGGCGCACGCGCTCAGCCGTGCCGGCCTGCGGGTGCTGGCCATGGATCTGCCTTGCCACGGCGCCACGCGCTCGCAGGCGACGCACTTCGAGCATGTCGTGGATACGGTGGCCGATACGGTCACTGCCCAATGCAACGGTCCCGTGACGCTGATCGGCCATTCGTTTGGCGCCGCCGTGGCAGCCCGGGCCGCGTCCCGGCCCGGCATGACCGTGGACGGCCTGATCCTGATCGCGCCAGTCGGACTGGGCACGGAGATCGATCAGAGCTTTCTCACGGGCATGACGCATGCCGGCACCAACGAGGCCGCGCAGCGCGAACTGCAGAAGCTCACCGTCTCCGGCATGACGCCTTCGGGCAACTTCATCGACGCCTTGCGGCAAAGCACCCAGGCGCGGCGCGAACCGCTGATCGAGCTGTGCAGGGCAGTGGGCTGGAATGGGGTGCAACAACTGAGCATAGTCGCGGACCTGGCCAATCTTGCCTGCCGCTGCACGCTGATCCACGGCCGGCGCGACGCCGTCATCCCATGGCGTCACGCCCTGAACGCGCCGCCGAGGACGGCGCTGCATCTGCTGCCGGACGCGGGCCACATGCCGCAATGGGAAGCCAGCAAGCTGGTGGCGGACATTGTGATGGATACCTTGGCGGCGGCACGCTGAGCCGCCACGCCGGTCTTCCCGACCTAGCGCGCGAACTTCAGCGACACATCGACATGCGTGCCGCGGTCGAGATCGGCTCCGGGCGGGAATGTGGATTCCGGCAGGCCCAGCAGTTCCTGTCCGGTGTCCCCGGCTTCTATCCGCCGCGCGATGTCGTCCAGCAGAAGCGTGCGCGTGGCAAAGCCGTGGCCTTGCAGGTTCCGCGCGTATAGCCGGTAAGTCAGGTTGGGCTCGGACCCTTTCATCACGCCCAGGTCGAGCACCACGCCCTGTTCGTCGCGCAGCAGCAAGCGTCCCGGCCGGGCGTAAATGCGGTAGATGCGCCAAGGCGATGAGATGGCCGCGCGCGAGGGCTGGAAATCCGTATGCGCGTTGCTTTTGCGTCGGCCATTAGCCGGCGTCGAACTGTGGGGAAAAAACTTGCCGCATGCATGGGCCAGGCGCGCGAAGGTTTTTTTTACGGCGCTCACGCGCTGCATGCCGGTTGTATTTCCATAGCCGTACTCCATTATGGCGATACGGCGAGGCGACGCGCGTTCAAAGCACCATTCGCGCAGCATACGCGCTTAATCTGGAAGACACGGAAAAAAGGCAAAAGGCGTTACGTAATCGGGATGCTCGTTACGTGTGGGCGGAAAATAGGCGGAAAACAGGCGTTAATGCTACCGAAAATACCGGGATTATCGGCAGATGTGTTAACGCGGTGGTAATTGGAAACGCGCATTGACTTTCGTCGACCCTGCACCCATAGTGGGATTGAAGCTTTTCGAGCATCGAGATTTCCGTCCGGTCTTGCTCCCTTTGCGGGGCGCTTCATTGTTCGCGGTCCTTTCCTTGACAGGCTCATCCACCGTCGCGGGCGCTGTCCCGCATTTAAAAGGAAGGACTCATGGAAACCGGCATAGTCAAATGGTTTAACGACGCCAAGGGCTTCGGCTTTATCATGCCCGAAAATGGCGGCAAGGATCTGTTCGCGCATTTCTCCGAAATCGTCAGCGACGGCCACAAGGTGCTGGTCGAAAATCAGCGCGTCAGTTATGTGACTGCACAGGGCGCCAAAGGGCCGCACGCCACGCAGATCCGCGCTTTATGAATAAAGGGCCGCAAGGCCCTTTTATCAAGTAGGGGGTTTCATGTTTCACAACAATATGGTCTACAAGGGCTATCGGCTGACAGCCAGCGTGTCGCGGATTTCAGTCGGAGGCTCTGGACGGCCTGCGTTTACCGCCACGGTGGCAGTGGAGCTCGCCGGAAATCAGGACAAAACGGGCGAATCCCACGCCGTGCCTTTGTTTGCTTCGGGCGGATTCGTTTCCAGTCCGGGCATGGCGGTGGACGCCGCGATCAATCATGGCCGCGTTGTCGTCGACGCGCACGCCAGGCCAGCGTGAACCGCGGGCCGTGGCCTCAGGCCTTCAGGCCGATGCGCCGCGCCAGCTTGTGCAGATTGCTGGCATCCATGCCCAGCACGCGCGCGGCGTGGGCCCAATTACCTTGATGCGCCTCCAGCGCCCGACGGATGGCCTGCCGTTGGCAGGCATCTACCGCTTCCCGTAGCGTCTGGTCCGGACCGGCAGGCGCGTCGGCATCGTTCTGCGGCGCCGCCACGGGCATGTCGCCATCGGACAAGTCCAGCAGTTTGGCGCCCAGCGTCACGATCTCGTTGCGCGTGGCGCCATGGCTGACGGCCTTGATGGCGGCGCGGCTGATGACGTGCTCCAGTTCGCGCACATTGCCGGGCCAGCGATAGCGGCGCAGCATGTCCTCGGCTTCGGGCGACAGCCTCAGGCTGCGCAGGCCCAGGCGCGCGCGGTTCAGTTCCAGGTAGCGGCCGGCCAGCAACAGCACGTCATTGCCGCGGTCGCGCAGCGGCGGGATGGGGATGGGATAGACGGACAGCCGGTGATAGAGGTCGGCGCGGAAATCGCCTGCGCGCACCAGGTCGCGCAAGCTGCGATTGGTGGCGGCCAGGATGCGCACGTCCACGCGGCGCGGGCGGTCGTCGCCCAAGCGCTGGATTTCGCCGTTCTGCAGGGTACGCAGCAGCTTGGCCTGCACCAGCAGCGGCAGTTCGCCCACTTCGTCCAGGAACAGCGTGCCGCCATTGGCGGCCTCGAAGCGGCCCGGCCGGTCCGCAACCGCGCCTGAGAATGCACCCTTGGCGTGGCCGAACAATTCGCTTTCGGCCAGCGATTCGGGCAGGGCGGCGCAGTTCACATGCACCAGCGGCTTGTCGCGGCGGCGTGACAGGCGGTGCACGCGATGCGCGAACAGTTCCTTGCCCACGCCGGTTTCCCCCAGCAGCAGGATCGGCAGCTCCGAGTCCGCCACCACCTGGATTTCGTGCAGCAGGCGGCCGATGGCTTCGCTTTGCCCCAGGATTTCGTTGTTGTCGGCGACGGCGCTGTCGGCCGGTTCGGCGCCGCGCGCCACGCGCAGCGCCCGGATTTCCGCCTCCAGCCGCGTGGTGCGCAAGGCGGCTTCCAGCAGCACGATGTAGTCGCGCAGGTCGGACTGGGCCTCGGCGTCGAAGGTGCCGACTTCCAGCGCGTCCAGCGTCAACACGCCCCAGGGCCGGCCCTCGATATGCAGGCTGGTGCCCATGCAATCGTGCACCGGCAGCGGTTCGCCCGCCATGCCGTTGATCAGGCCGTCATAGGGATCGGGCAGGGTGCTGTCGTGATGAAAACAGGTGACGCCGCGCCGCGCCAGGATGGCCGCCAGCCGCGGATGCTGCTGCACGGCGAAGCGGCGGCCCAGGGCGTCCTGCGTCAGCCCGTCCACCGCGATGGGGCGCAGGTGGTCTTCTTCCAGCTGCAGCAGCGCCACGGCGCCACAGCGGAAATGCGTGCGCAAGCTGGACACCAGCCGCTGCAGGCGGACTGCGGGAGGGAGATCGGCGACCAGATCGGCAAGCAGCAGGTTTTGCATGGGTGAATTTTACCGTCCTGGGGTGGTTTGAACCGCGGTTTCCCGGGGTCATATTCACCCTTTAATTTGCAATTCATTGATAAATAGCAAGTTTTTCCTGGCACGGTTTTCGCATTAACTCCAGTACCCGTCACGAACTATGGAGAGACGCGATGAGCATGGTTGAGCAATCCCTGGGGCAATTGGCCCGCAGCATCCCTGGCGCCACGCAGGTGTTTCATGAATACCAGCTGGATTTCTGCTGTGGCGGCAAGAAGAGCCTGGCCGAGGCGGCGGCCCAGCGTTCACTGGACGCGGCGCAGATCGAGGCGCGCCTGATCGAACTGGCGCGCACCCCGTCGCAGGAAACGGATTGGGGCCTGGCTACGCCGGCCGAACTGGTCGACCACATCCTGGCGCGCTATCACGAGGTGCACCGCCAGCAGCTGCCCGAGTTGATCCGGCTGGCGCTGAAGGTGGAGCAGGTGCACGCCGACAGCCCCGACTGCCCGACCGGCCTGGCCGATCACCTGCGCGTGATGCAGCAGGAGCTGGAAAGCCATATGCAGAAAGAGGAACAGGTGCTGTTCCCGATGCTGGCCCGCGGCCATGGCGCCATGGCGACCATGCCCATCATGGTCATGCGCACGGAGCACGACGACCATGGCGTGGCGCTGGAACGGCTGCTGGCGCTGACCAACGACATCACGCTGCCGCGCGCCGCATGCAACACCTGGCGGGCGCTGTACCTGGGCCTGCGCACCTTCAAGGAGGATTTGATGGCGCACATCCACCTGGAAAACAACATTCTGTTCGAGAACGCTGCCAATCCCGCGGCGCACGCGCGCAGTTGAACAGGGCTGCGGGCCGGTTCCGCAGCAAACCGCGGGCGGGGCGCAGGCCCCGCCGCTTCCGCACGGAAACCCGGGCATGAACATCGATAAATTCAAGCAACAGCACGTGGACATCCTGCAGGGCATTGCGTCCCTGCGCCGGCTGGCGCACGCCGGCGTGGCCCGCAATGCGGCCGAGATCGCGCGCGGCATCGTGTCCATGAGCGCCACGATCAAGCTGCACCTGGCGGTCGAGGACCGGGCGCTGTATCCGGCGCTGGCGCGCAGCGATGATGCTGATCTGGCACAGGCGGGCCGTGCATTCCAGGAGGAAATGGACGCGATCGCGCGCAGCTACGAGGCATTCGCGCGGCGCTGGAACAATGCCGGCAGCCTGGAGCTGGACGAGGCAGGCTTCCGGGCTGACGCCAATACGGTGCTGCGGCGCGTCCATGAACGCATGCAGCGCGAGAACCGCGATCTCTATCCGCGCATCGAGGCGCTGTAGCGGCCATCGGGGGGCCGGACAGAAAAGAAGTGAAAACGGCCAGGCGGACAGCGCTTGGCGGGCGGTGGCCGCCTGTACACTCGAAAATCCTTTTGAGGCACAGGGGATTCTTGATGGCCGGAAGCAGCTTCTTCGCACTGTTCGACGATATCGCGACCATATTGGACGACGTCTCCGTCATGACCAAGGTCGCGGCCAAGAAAACGGCCGGGGTGCTGGGCGACGATCTGGCCTTGAACGCGCAGCAGGTCAGTGGCGTCCCGGTCAACCGGGAACTGCCCGTCGTCTGGGCGGTGGCCAGGGGCTCCTTCATCAACAAGCTGATCCTGGTGCCGGCGGCGCTGCTGATCAGCGTGTTCGCGCCCTGGGCGGTGACGCCCTTGCTGATGCTGGGGGGCGCATTCCTTTGCTATGAAGGCGTCGAGAAGCTGGCGCACAAGTTCCTGCCGCACGGCGATTCGGACGAAGGTAATCACGCGGCGCGCGCCGAAGCCCTGCAGGACGCGTCGGTGGACATGGTGGCTTTCGAGCGCGACAAAATCAAAGGCGCGGTACGCACGGACTTCATCCTGTCGGCGGAAATCATCGTCATCAGCATGGAGGCGGTAGCTGACGCGGATTTCACCCGCCAGGTGCTGGTGCTGTCGATCATCGCCATCGCGATGACGGTCGGGGTCTATGGCCTGGTGGCCGGTATCGTCAAGCTGGACGACCTGGGCCTGTACCTCAGCCAGAAGTCGTCCCAGGCCATGGCCTGGCTGGGCCGGCGCATCGTGGGCGCGGCGCCCTATCTGATGAAGACGCTGTCGGTGGTGGGCACCGCCGCCATGTTCATGGTGGGCGGCGCCATCCTGACCCACGGCATCCCGCCGGTCCAGGCCGTCGTTGACCAGGCTGCCGCCGCGGTGGGCGGGGGCGGGGTGGTGCAGGCGCTGACAGCCACGCTGCTCAATGCCTTGTTCGGCATCGTGGCCGGAGCCGTGGTGCTGGGAGTGGTCAGCCTTGCCAAACGGCTGTTCAAGAAGGGCTGAAGCGAGGAAAGGCTGAAACGCGCAGGCGCGGCCCCGCTGAGCGGGCTGCGCCCAAGCCATCCAGGGAGCGCCGCGGCGCTCCTTTTTTACGTTCCTAGGGAATCCCCTGCCTTGTTGCGCCGGAATACGTGCGCCTAAAATTGGCGCCAATTTATGTGATCATTATTTCGACCACCGGCATAAACCATGCGTCCGCCGCGCGCGGCCATGGAAACGAGGAAATCATGCAGTCCAACGCAGCACTCGCCATCCAGCCCGACGCCGCCCGCGCCCGGGCCATGTACGACCTGGGCCACAGCACCGTCTTCGCCGCGCGCTCCGACCCGCGCTTTTCCTATTGCACCTATGTGCCGCCGCACATCGACAGCGCCAGGCATCCGATGCAGCTGGTGGTGATCATGCACGGCACCGGCCGTGCCTTCGTGGAATACCGCGACGCGTTCGCGGAGTTCGCCCGCTGGAACGACTGCATCGTGCTGTGCCCGCTGTTCCCCGTGAGCCCGCTGGGCGACGGTAACCGCGACGGCTTCAAGCAATTGCGCGAAGGCGACATCCGCTATGACGAGATCCTGCTCGACATGGTGGCGGAAGTGGGCGAGAAGTTCGGCTGCGACTTCAAGAAGTTCGGCCTGTTCGGCTACTCCGGCGGCGGCCAGTTCGTGAATCGTTTCGCCTATCTGCACCCGGAAAGCCTGTGGGCCGTGTCGATCGGCGCGCCGGGCTCGGTGACGCTGCTGGATCCCAGCCAGGATTGGTGGGTGGGCGTGCGCGACGCGGAGGCCCGTTTCGGCAAACGCATCGACATCGAAGCGCTCAAGCAGGTGGCGGTGCACATGATTGTGGGCAAGGCCGACCTGGAAACCTGGGAAATCACCCATCGCGAAGGCGGCAAGTTCTTCATGCCCGGCGCTAACGCCGCAGGCAACACGCGCCCCGAGCGTCTTGAGTCGCTGCGACGCTCGTTCGAAGCGCAGGGCGTGAACGCGGTGCTGGACGTGGTGGAAAACGTGCCGCACGACGGCTTGAAATGCGTGGGCCAGGTGCAGGACTTCCTGGCCGCCGCCTTGCGCAAGCTGCGACATGAAGGCAACTGAGGCCGGCGGACGCGGAGCTTGCGGGCGTCCGCGAGTCCGCACGGCGGAATAGGAGAGGGCCATGCTGCGTTTCGCGCTATCCCGTATCGTCATGGCCATACCGACACTGCTGATCGTGGCGGTGGCGGTGTTCGTGATGATCCGGCTCATACCGGGCGATCCCGCCCAACTGCTGCTGGGCGATCTGGCGACGCCGGCCGCGCTGGCCGACCTGCGGGCGCGGCTGGGGCTGGACCAGACCTGGCTGACCCAGTTCGGCATCTGGTTCGGCAACATGCTGCACGGGGACCTGGGCTCGTCCATCAACACCGGCCAGCCGGTGCTGCCGCTGGTGTGGGACCGTTTCCTGATCAGCGGCCGCGTGGTGCTGGTGGCGGTGCTGTTCGCCGCGCTGGTGGCGGTGCCGGCCGGCATGATCGCCGCCTGGAAGCAGAACAAGGCGCCCGACCTGTTCCTGGTCGGTACGGCCACGCTGCTGGTGTCGATTCCGACCTTCTGGCTGGGCCTGCTGCTGCTGATCTTCTTTGGCCTCAAGCTGCAATGGCTGCCGGTGGTGGGCTACGTCTCCATCGGCGAGGACTGGAAGGCCGGCTTGCTGTACCTGGCCATGCCCATCCTGACTCTGTTCCTGCATGAGATCGGCGTGCTGATGCGCATGGCGCGGGCCAGCACGCTGGAAGTGCTGCGACTGGACTACATCACCCACGCGCGCGCCAAGGGCCTGTCCGAATCTGCGGTGCTGATGCGCCATGCCTTTCGCAACGCCTTCGGCCCGACCTGGACGCTGATCGGGCTGGTGCTGGGCAACCTGTTGGGCGGCATAGCGGTGGTGGAGACCGTGTTCACCATTCCCGGACTGGGACGCCTGCTGGTGGACTCCATCTTCGCCCGCGATTACCCCGTGATCCAGGGCTGTCTGCTGTTCGTGGGCGTGGTCTACGTGATCGTGAATCTGTTCATCGACCTTTGCTATCCCCTTTTCGATCCGAGAGTGACCGCCGAATGAAAAAGCGAATCGCAGCCAACGCGCTACTGGGCGGCGCTATCGTGGCGCTGATGATAGTGGCGGCCGTCATGGGCGCCTTCTGGACGCCGCATGACCCGCTCAAGATCAACTTCGTGGCGCGGCTCAAGCCGCCCGGGGGCGAGTTCCTGCTGGGCACGGACGAGTTCGGGCGCGACGAGCTGTCGCGCCTGCTGGCCGGCGCCTCCAGCAGCGTCTGGATCAGCCTGCTGACCGTGACCTTCGCCATCGTCGCGGGCACCCTCATCGGCACGCTCACGGGCTTCGTGCGGGGCTGGACCGACCGCATCATCATGGCCTTCAACAATGCGCTGCTGGCGTTCCCCGGGCTGCTGCTGGCCTTGGGCCTGCTGGCGGTCGTGGGCGCGAACAAGTACGGCATCATTCTGGCGCTGGGCCTGGCCTATACGCCTTCGGTGACGCGCATCGTGCGTGGCACGGTGCTGTCGCTGCGCGAGAAGGAGTTCATCGAATCCTCGCGCGTGCTGGGCAATTCCGAGCTCTACACCATGTTCCGCCACGTGCTGCCGAATTGCGTGGCGCCGTTGACGGTGCTGGCGACCTCCATGTTCGGCTGGGTCATCCTGGCGGAGAGCGCGCTGTCCTTCCTGGGCCTGGGCGTGCCGCCTCCCGCGCCCACCTGGGGCAATATGCTGGCCGCCGCCCGGCCGTTCATGGCGCAGGCTTCCTATCTTTCCATACTTCCCGGCCTGGCCATCGCGCTCGCGCTGCTGGGGATCAATCTGCTGGGCGACGCGGTGCGAGACCGTTTCGATCCCCGCATGAGGGGCGTGCAATGAGCGCATTGGTATCGGTATCGAATCTGTCGCTGAGCGTCGGCCACGGCGGCCGCGAAATCGTCAGCGGGGTGTCCTTCGAGGTGGCGCCCGGCGAGATGGTCGGCATCGTCGGTGAATCCGGCAGCGGCAAGACGCAGGCCGCGCGCGCCATCATGGGCCTGACGCCGTCGCCGCTGGTGGTGGCGGGCGGCTCCATCAAGTTCGAAGGCGTCGAAGTGATCCAGGCCTCGCCGGCCGCGCTGCGCAAGCTGCGCGGCGCGCGCATCGGCATGGTGTTCCAGGAGCCGATGACGTCGCTGAATCCGTCCATGCCCATCGGCCGGCAACTGGACGAGGGCTTGAAGCTCCACCGCAAGGACCTGTCCACGGCGGCGCGCCGCGAACGCATCCTGGAAATGCTGCGCCGGGTCGGCATCCGCGATCCCAAGGGCGCAATGGAGGCTTGGCCCCACGAGTTCTCCGGCGGCATGCGCCAGCGCATGATGCTGGCCTCGGTGATGCTGCTGGAGCCGGCGCTGCTGATCGCCGACGAGCCCACCACCGCGCTGGACGCGGTGGTGCAGCGCGACGTGCTGGAATTGATGGTGGACCTGACGCGCGAACACCATACCGCGGTGCTGATGATCAGCCACGACTTGCCGATGGTGGCGCGCTACACGGAACGCATGGTGGTGATGCAGCACGGCAAGGTGCTGGAAACCGGCGCCACGGCCGCCATCCTGGAACGACCGCAGCATCCCTACACCCGCAAGCTGCTGGACGCCATGCCGCGCCGCCTGCCGGCGCGACAGCTGGGCAAGGAGGCGCCCATCGTCGAGGTCAAGAACCTGGTGGTCGACTACGCCGGGCACCAGCGGCTGTTTTCGCGCACCGGCGCCAAGCGCGCGCTCAACGGCATAGACCTGCACGTCAAGCCGCGCGAAGTGGTGGCGGTGGTGGGCGGCTCGGGTTCGGGCAAGACCACGCTGGGCCGGGCCATTGCCGGCCTGCTTGCGCCCACCTCGGGCCAGATTCTGTTCCGCGGCCAGCCCGTGAACCGCCGGTCGGCCTCCTGGCGCGACTACCGGCTGAATTGCCAGATGGTGTTCCAGGACCCGTATTCCTCGCTGGATCCGCGCATGACCATCGGCCAACTGGTGGGCGAAGGCCTGCGCATGCTGGGCGACATGCCCGCGGCAGACAAGCGCCGCCGGGTGGACGAGGTGCTGGCCGAAGTGGGGCTGGGCTCCGAATACGCCAAGCGCTTTCCCCACGAGATGTCGGGCGGGCAGCGCCAGCGCGTGGCGATCGCCCGCGCCATCGTGCGTCGTCCGGCCTTCGTCATTGCCGACGAGCCGGTGTCCGCGCTGGATGTGACCGTGCGCGCGCAGGTGCTGGACCTGTTTGCCGACCTGCAGGAGCGCCACGGCTTTTCCTGCCTGTTCATCAGCCATGACCTGGGCGTGGTGGAGCAGGTGGCCGACCGCGTGGTGGTGATGCGCGACGGCGGCATCGTCGAGCAGGGTTCGCGCGACGCCGTGTTCGACCAGCCGCAGGAGGAATACACCCGCAGCCTGCTGTCGGCGATTCCGGCGCTGGAATCCACCGAAACCGGCGGCGTGCGGTTGCGTTGGCGGCTGGACCGGCAGGAGCCATTGCGGGCCAGCGCCTGAGGGGTGGGTTTCCCAGGGGGCGCTGGCGCCGTCCCCCGGGATACTTACGCATAAAATACGCGCTTCGGATTTGATAGACGGGAGTGGTCCATGCCGAAAGCGGCAACGGCGCAACCCGGCCTGGTTGATCGCATCGCCCACGATATTCAGGCGGGTGTGTACGGTCCCGGCGCCTGGCTGAAACAGATCGACCTGCAGGAACGCTATGACGCCAAGCGTCTGGACGTGCGGCGGGCGCTAGACCAATTGGCCGCCAAGCGGCTGATCGCGCACATCCCGAACCGGGGCTACCACGTCTACGCCATGGACCCGGACCAGCACCTGCAGATCCGCGATATCCGGGTTCTGCTGGAAACGGGCGCGGCGGCGGACCTGATGCCCAATGTCACGGCGGCCAAGGTGCGGGCCTTGCGCACCTTGGCCGAACGCTTCGCCAAGCTGCTGCAGGACGGCACGCTGCTGGAGCAGTACGAGGTCAACCTGGCTTTTCATGCGGGCATGTATGACATGTGCCGCAACCGGGAATTGACCGCGCTGATCCAGGAAACCCGGGCCCGCGGCCCGGCGGCGCCGGCCAAGGAATGGGTGACGCGTTCGCGCATCGAGATTTCCGCGCGCGAGCATTTCGACATGGTGGACGCGCTGGAAGCGCGCGACGTCAAGCGCCTGCAGAAGATCATCGCCCAGCACGTCGGCCAGGACATTTCCTGACGCGTATTCGGCGACTGGCTCTTCCCGCACGCGGCGTCCCTGGTTAACCAGGGACGCCGTTTTTCATTCCGGAGGTGATTTCAGGGATACCCCCGATAGCGGCGTGGCGCATTCCGCCCATAATGAGCAGCTAATTTTGGCGCCAATATATGCGTGAATTTTGCGCCGCACGCCGGGGAGTCTTTGCATGCACCACGTTTTCCTACCCAGAGCGCTCGCGCTTAGCCTGGCGCTGGCCGCCGCTGGTTCGGCCCAGGCCGCGCTGCTTACCATCGCCCAGCCCGCCGACATCCGCTCGACCAACCCCGGCGTCAACCGCGACAACACCACCGACGGCGTGGTGCTCAACATCGTCGAGGGCCTGGTCGGCTACCGCGAAGACGGCACCGTCGGCCCCTTGCTGGCCAAGTCGGTGGACCTGTCGGAAGACGGCCTGACCTATACCTTCAAGCTGCGCGAAGGCGTCAAGTTCCACAACGGCGCCACGCTGACTTCGGCCGACGTGATCTGGAATTGGCAGCGCTACATGGATCCCAAGACGGATTGGCGCTGCCGAAGCGATTTCGACGGCCGCAACGGCCTGAAGGTGACGGAGGTGTCCGCGCCCGACGCGCAGACCGTGGTGATGAAGGTGGACCGCAAGTCGGCCGTGTTCCTGGATTCGCTGGCCCGCACCGACTGCGGCATGACGGCGATCATCTCCAAGGATTCGGTCGCGGCCGACGGTTCCTGGATCAAGCCGGTAGGTACCGGCCCCTACATGTTCAAGGACTGGAAGCGCGGCGAATACACACTGCTGTCCGCCTTCAAGGAGTACGCCTCGCCCGGCGGCGACAAGCCGAACGGCTACGTCGGCTCCAAGCGCCCGCTGGTGGAGGAGGTGAAGTTCCTGGTCGTTCCCGATCCTTCGACGTCGAAGGCCGGCTTGCTGTCGGGCGCCATCGACGCCGCGCAGATCACCAACACCGACGTGGGCGAACTGAAAAGCGCGAAGAACCTGACCGTGTTCAGCCCGCATGATGCCGTCAAGCACGTAATGCTGTTCCAGACCACGGATCCGGTGCTGAAGAACGTCAAGATCCGCCAGGCCATCGCCGCGTCGCTGGATATCCCGCAGGTCGTGGCCGCAGCTTCGGAGGGCCTGGGCCAGCTGAACAACTCCGCCGTCTACGCGGGTTCCGCCTATTACAAGGAGGCGGAAAAGCGCGGCTACAAATACGATCCGGCTCGCGCCCAGCAATTGCTGAAGGAAGCCGGCTACAAGGGCGAGCCCGTGGTCATCTACGCCAACAAGCGCGCCCATGTGCCCAGCTATCAGGTGGCGGTGATCGCGCAGGCCATGATGCAGTCGGTGGGCATCAACGCCAAGATCGAGGTGCTGGAATGGGCCACGCAGCTGGACCGCTACAACACCGGCAAGTACCAGATCAGCTCGTTCTCGTTCTCGTCGCGGCTGGACCCGTCGCTGAGCTTCGAGCAGTTCTCCGGTGACAAGGCCAAGCAGCCGCGCAAGGTCTGGGACGACCCCGCGGCGCAGAAGCTGATCGACGAGAGCTTCCTGGAATCCGACCCGGCCAAGCGCCAGGCCCTGTTCGACCAACTGCACGCCTTGATGCTGGAACAGACGCCGATGCTGATGCTGTACAACGGCGCCGACGCCTGGGCTTCCAGCAAGCGCGTGGAGGGATTCTCGGTCTGGGAAGGCAAGCCGCGGGCCTGGGAAACCAAGGTCCGGGACGGCAAGTAAGCGATTGTCCGCAAGCGGGACGCGATTGCGGCCCTGAGTGTGAACTCAGGGCCGATGTCATGCGGACTGCGCGCGGGTGTCGACTCCGCAGAGATACGCTCAGTCGAGCTTGACGCCCGCCTGCTTGATCACAGCGGCCCAATCCCGGACTTCGGTACCCAGGAACGCGCTCAGCTCGGCTTGCGTGGACGGCGCCAGGATCAGGCCTTCGTCGGCAAAACGCTTGCGCAGCTCGGCGTTGGTCAGCACTTTCTCCAGCGCGGGCTGCAGGCGCTGCACCACTTCCGCGGGCACGCCCGCCGGCGCCATCAGGCTGTACCAGGTGGTGGCTTCCAGCCCCTTTACGCCCTGCGATGCCGCGGTCGTCACTTCAGGCAGGGCAGGCGACTTTTCCTTGCCCGTCACCGCCGCGGCGCCGACCCGGCCGCCCTTGTACTGCGGCAGCATTTCCACCACCTGCGTCACGCCCATGCTCAATTCACCGGAGGCCACCGCCAGCAGCACCGGCGAGCTGCCCTTGTAGGGCACGTGCACCAGCTTGCCGCCGGTGGCCAGGTTCAGCACTTCGCCCGTCAGATGGGTGATGCTGCCCGCGCCGGAAGAGCCGAAGGTAAGCTTGCCCGGATCCTTGTTCGCCAGCGCGATCAGTTCCGGCAGGTTCTTCGCCTGCAGGCCCGGATTGACCGCGAACACCAGCGGGCTCTTGCCCACCAGCGTGATCGGCGTGAAGTCCTTCACGGGGTCGTAGTTCAGGTTCGGATACAGGCTGGGCGCGATCGCCAGCGTCGACACATTGCCCAGCAGCAGCGTGTAGCCGTCCGGCTCCGCGCGCGCCACCGCATTGGTGCCAATGGTGCCGCCCGCGCCGGCGCGGTTTTCCACGATGACCTGCTTGCCCAGCGTGTCGTTCAACTGCTGCGACAAGGCGCGCGCCAGCGTGTCGGCCGCGCCGCCGGGCGGGAAGGGCACGACGATGCGTATCGGCTTGTTCGGATAGGGCTCGGCTTGCGCGGCCGGGCTCAGGCCCAGCGCCAGCAACCCGGCCAGGGCCGTGGCCAGCAGGCCGCGGCGATTGATTTTCTGGTACTTCGACATGCTGCTCTCCTGATGAGAAAACGGGGGCGATGCAGAAAACGAATCAGCGCGCGGCGCCTTGGGCGGCCGGATGGTGCGCATGCCAGTGGCGCGCGATGTCGGCGCGGCGGCAGACCCAGACGTCGCCGTGCGCCGCCACGTGGTCCAGGAAACGCGCCAGGCCCGCCGCGCGTCCGGGCTGGCCGACCAGCCGCAGATGCAGTCCCACGGACATCATCTTGGGAGCCGTGGCGCCTTCCTCGTACAGCATGTCGAATGCGTCGCGCAGGTACTCGAACAGGTCCTGCCCCGTGGCCATGCCGCCGCGGATGAACTTGGCGTCGTTGTTGGCCAGGCCGTAAGGCACCAGCAGGTGGGGCTTGCCGCCGACCTGGGTCCAGTAGGGCAGCTCGTCGTTGTAGGTATCGGAGTCGTAGAGGAAGCCGCCTTCCTCGGCCAGCAGGGCGCGGGTGTTCAGGCTGGGGCCGTAGCGGCAATACCATCCCAACGGGCGCGAGCCCACCGTGCGGGTGATCGATTCCACGGTGCGGCGGATGCGCTCGCGTTCCTGTTCCAGCGTCAGGTTCTGGTGCCGTTCCCAGCGCCAGCCGTGCGCGCACACGTCATAGTCCGCCGTCTTGATGGCCTCGCAGACCTCGGGATTGCGTTCCAGCGCCAGGCCGCAGCCCAGTATCGTCGCCGCCATGCCGCGCTCCTGCAGCAGACGGTGCACGCGCCAGAAGCCGATCCGGCTGCCGTACTCGAACATCGACTCGGCCGCGAGGTCGCGCCCAGCGAAGCCGCCCGCGCCGCCTTCGGTCAGCCCGGTCTCGGATTCAGTGTCGCCGTCCGGCACCGAAGGCTCGCCGCCTTCCTCGTAGTTGATGCAGAGGTTCAGAGCCAGGCGCGCGCCGCCCGGCCAGTGGGGATCGGGCGGGTTGGCGCCGTAGCCGACAAAGTCGCGGCGCAAGTGCGGATGATCGGTAGTCATAGCGGGCAAGTCATCGGTGAGGAATCAATCGGAAATCGAAACCAGGGCGTGCGGAGCCGGCGCCTGCCAGAACTCGTCGTCATCGCCACGGCCGGTCTGGCCCATCAGGACCAGGAATTCCGCCGGCCCCTGCAACACGGTCAGGCCGTGATGCCAGGCGCCGACGCGATAGCACACGCCCTGGCTGCCGGTAGCGAGAAACGCTTCCAGCCGCGCCATGTCGGGCAGATCGTCGGCGCCAGTAGGCGCCACCACGACCAGATAGGGCGAGTCCGTCAGCGGCACGAAACTCTGCGCCGCAAAGCGATGGCGTTCCATCAAGCGGATTTCGACCGGCCCCGGCGCCGCAGCCTGCACCCGGCTCACCCAGCCCGCATGCCGCACGACCTCGGGTCCATGCCGCATGGGCTCGGTCAGATAGTGGCGGCGCTCCGCGCCCTGGTGCGCAATCACCTCGCCATACGGCGCGAACGCCGCGGGTGTGAGCGGCCGCGGGCGGATCATGTGCGGGGATTCGCTCATGTCACGCGCCATGGCTCAGATATCCCAGCGAATTCACATAGCTGCGGCGCACGTTTTCCAGATGCCCCGCCATCGCCTGCCGCGCCCGCGCCGCATCGCCCGACAGCAGCGCCTCGATGATCGCCAGATGCTCCTCGCGCGCCTGTACCTGCCGTTGCGGCAAGCGTTCGACATCGCACATCCGCACCTGCCGTCGCGCCGCCGTGATCATGGAGGCCAGATTCCGGTTGCCGCAATACGCCGCCACCAAATCGTGCAGCGCGTTGTCGACCTCCCAGTCCGACTTTTCATCCGGCGTCTTCGCATCCAGCATCGCCTGTAACCGGGCGCGCAGTCCCTCCAGCGGTTCCGCCGGAATCCGGCTCGTCGCCATCGCCGCCGCCTCGCTCTCCAGCAGGCTGCGGATCTGCAGCAGCTCCAGCAGATCCGTGACGCCAAACGAGCGCACCACGATGGACCCGTTGGACAGCCGCTCCAGCATCCCTTCGCCCAGCAGCCGGTTCATGGCCGCGCGCAAAGGCGTGCGCGACACCTCCAGCTCATCCGCCAGCCGTCGTTCCTCCAACACTTCCCCCGCCGGAATCCGGCGCGAAACGATCTGGTCCAGCAGGGTTTGATAGGTGCGTTGTGTAGCGTTCATGTGGGTTGCAGCGTAAGAAAAAGGCGCCGACGACAGAGACTCCCAATTGCCGTCCCGCGCAATGGATGAGAAGGTACCCCACTGGTATCCCAAAGAGATACCAGTAGTATCCCTAGTGGTTATTGCTAGGCGGCCAGCGGTAGCCCAGTGGGCGGCGGATTTGAAAAGCGGGGTATGTGAAGAAGAGGCGCCCAAGGTAGCGGGCGGCCGCGCGTGAATGCGCGAGGGGAAACGCAAAAGGAAAGACGAGGGAAGTACCAGGAAGGGAGACGACGAACGCGGAACGACGAAGAACGGGAGAAAGACAGAATAAACACCCGCGCGCAAGCGCAAATCATCACGACGCCCCACCACCACGTAAGCTGCTTGCGGCCGCCTGCGCGGCCGCAAGCAGCGGGCCCCGCAAACCTCTCCACCACCCACTGGCCTGACGGCGCAACAAGCCAAGATGAAGGCAGCCCGGCGGCGCGGGCCCCAAGGCTGCGAGCAACCTCGATGCGCCCGAGGGAATCGGAAGGAGCCGCCGCAGGCGGTGACGACGATGACGAAGGGGCAGTCCGGAGCGAACGCTCCGGACCGCAATCGTGGGCGCGAGCCGCCTTGGGGCTCGCGCCGCCGGGCGACCTACGAAGAAAACACCGCCGACTACAAAGACAACATCACGGAGCCGCAACCCGCTCCACTTCCCATGCCCGCGGCTTCTTAACCGCCCAAGGCTGATACCCCCTGATATCCGCCCGAAAAGCCCCAATATCCAACCCGTTATACAAAGGAATACTAGGCACATCCGCCAGGAACAATCGATGCAGCTGGTCAAACGAAGCCTGCCGCTTCGCATGATCCGTGTCCGCCGACGCCGCCTCGATCAGCTTCAGCGCCTCCGGGTTGTCCCAGACCTTGCGCGGCTGCTTCGCCTTATCCCCCGTCACCATCTCGTAATTCAACGCCGCATCCAGCCGCGCAGAATAAGGGAAGGTCATCATCTGGTAGGTGCCCGCGTTATAGCGGTCCAGCTGCGTCGCCCACTCCACCACCGACAACTGTGCCTTGATCCCCACCGCCTGCAGCATCGCCTGGACGATCACCGCCGAGTTATACGACTGCGGATAACGCTTGGTCGTCAGGATCGTCAGTTCCTGTCCCTTGTAGCCCGCCTCGCCCAGCAGCTTCTGCGCCAGCGCCGGATCGTAGTTCCAGCCCTGCTTCTGCGCTGCGTCGTAGTAGGGCGACACCAGCGGCACGATCGAATTGTTCGGCTGCGCCAAGCCTTCCGTCACCGCCGCCGCCAACTGCTGGTAATCGATCGCGTGCGCCAAAGCCTGGCGCATCTTGGAATTGGCCAGCACCGGATCCTTGGTCTGCATCAGCAGCGCCGTCATGCTCATCACCGGCGCGTGCGCCACCTTGACGTTCGGCGTGCCTTGCAGCACCGGCACGTCGCTATTGGACACGTCCTCGATGATGTCGATATTGCCGCGCTGCAGGGCCGCCTTGGCGGTGGAATCGTCCGGCACGATCAGGAAGCGCACCTCGTCCACCAGCGGTCGCTTCGAGCCCGTGTAGCCGTCGCGCTTGCCGTCCAGGTTCGAGTAGTCCGCGAACTTCGTCAGGCGCACATACTCGCCGCGCTTCCACTCAGCCAATTCGAATGGACCGGTGCCGATGGGCTTGTCCCAGGAACCGTCCGCGCGCACCGAATCCCTGGACAGGATGCCGGTGCCGCCGCAGTCGGCGCGCGCCAGCGTCGCCAGGAACAGGCTGCTGGGCTTTTCGATGCGGTAGACCACGGTCTGCGCGTCCGGCGCTTCCACGCCGGTCACCTTGACCGTGCCGCGCCCGTCGAATTCGCTGGCGCAGCGCCAGCCCGAATTGGCGGCGGTGTAGTGCTGCCAGGTCCACAGCACGTCGGCCGAGGTCATGGGCTTGCCGTTATGGAACTTGACGCCCTCGCGCAGCTTGAAGGTATAGGTCTTGCCGTCCGGGCTGATGTCCACCGACTTGGCCAGCAGGGGGCGGACCTCCGCGTCCTCGCCATAGGCCACCAGGCCTTCGACGATGTGCAGCACCACCGCGTCGCTATTGCTGTCGCGGTTCACGCCGGGTTCGGTGGAGCGGATGTCGGCCGTGAGCGAAATGCGCAGCGGCAGGGCGGATTGCGCCCACGCCGCGCCGGCCATGGCGCCCAGCGCCAGCACAACCGCGGCGTTCAATAGAGGGTTTTTCATTGATACGTCTTCCTGGGGTTGCGCGGGCGCGCGCCGATTCAGGCGGCGGCCAGCAGTTCGGGTTCGGCGTTCAGGCTGTAGCGGGTGAAGCTGCGGTTCAGCGCCGGCAGCGGCGCGACTTCCATCAGGCCGGCCTCCGGTTCCATGATCACCATTGCCACCGTGGCCGACAGGTTGTCATGGCTGCCGGGGCGCGGCGGACGGCATACGGAATAGGGCGCGCCGAAGTCATCGAACAGCGCGCGCTTCAAGTCTTCGCGCGTCAGCTTGGATTGTTCGTTCAGCAGCCGGCGCACGCGCCAGTCGCGATAGGCGCTTTCCGGCGTGCTGGCGCGGCCGGTGTCGCGCAGCTTGGTCAGCGCCACTTCGCTGATCCAGTGGTTGGCGTGGACGATCAGGTCGTCGCTGCCCGGGTAGATGGGGAAGGCTTCGTCGGTGGTGCACTCGTAGTCCACCCCGAAGCCGGCCGCCATGCCGATCATGATGTTGTTCGAGCAGGACTTGGGCGTGGTCGCCACCGTCTTGATCGCCAACGCGAAGTGTTCCTGCTCCAGCACCTTGCGGCGGATCAGCGACAGCGGCACGCCCAACTGGCGGAAGTCGCGGTCGGACTCCAGGTAGTTGGCGGTAATCGAAACGCCGGCGCTGTTCAGGCCGCTGCGCGCTAGGCCGCCCGCCTCGACGAAGGTCAGGATGTCGGGGCCGTTGTCGTTGCGCACGCGCAGCACGATGGCGGTCTCGGCGCATTCCGCGCGCCAGTCCCAGTTCTGCCCGTGGATCAGGCGGCCGTTGGCCGAACGCGTCGGCAGGATCAGCGCGCCGGTGCAGCCGTCGCCCGGTTCCAGTTCAGCAGCTTTCTTTTTTTCGGCGCGGGCCTTGGCGATGACTTCGGTGCGGGCGTTCACCATCACGATGTCTTCGAAAGGCACGTCGGCGCCTGCGGCGATGCCGCGCATTTCTTCCAGGTAATGCGGCGCGAAGTTCTCGATCTCGCGGGCGAAGCCGTTGATCAACTGGGTCCGCGCCATGGCGTCATAGCCCAGGTCGACCAGGGTCTGGCCGTACATCTTGGCGCTCTTGCGCACGCGGTCAACCGCTAGCTGGCCGTAGGAGCGGCCGCGGGCCTCGGGCGCGCCCGAAACCGATACGAAGGGAAATTGGGTGATCTGGGTCATGGACATAGGGCGGCGCGCCGCGCCGCAATCGGGAGTGGGAATTGGATGGCGAAAAAATGTTAGCTTATTTTGGCGCCAATATTGCTCAGGGTTTACCAGTGCAAGGACGCCGTGGGCGTCCTGCGTTCAGCGCGTCCGGGGGTAGGCGGCGGCCAGTTCCGCGCAGGTCTTGAAGGCCGCGCCAGCCGCGCGGAAGCGCTGCAGCAGTTGCTCGACCTTCTGCAATCTGGCCGCGCGGCCGACGCCATTGTCCGCGCGCGGGTGCAGGGTCAGGCAGGCATAGCCATCGGCGGCGAGCAGCGCGTCGCCCTGTTCCACCCAATGCGCATAAGCGCGGTCCTGGGTGACGCGGCGGCTGAAGTGGGTGGCGTCGCACAGGCCTTCGCTCCAGGGCAGCTCCACCATGCCTGGGCCGCCGTCCGCGTCCAGTGCGTAAGGGGCGTCGTCGTCGATCGCGCTGCTGTCGTAGCGGTAGCCGAGCTGGTGCAGGAGCGGAACGGTGTTGGCGGTGAACGCGCTGGCGTAGCGGAAGCCTTGCGGGGCCGAACCGGTCAGTGCGGCCAGCCGGTCACGGGCTCGCTCCAGCATTGCGCCTTCGCGCTCGCCCAGCGCCGGCAGATCTTCGTAGGCATTGCCCTGCGAGGCCGCTTCATGTCCGTCGCGCAGGCTTTGTTCAAGCAGGTCGCGGCAGCGTTCGGCCTCGAACACCGGCCAGAACAACGTGGCGCGTATGCCCTGGCGGCGCAGCATGTCCAGCACGCGCGCCAGGCCGCCGCCATAGGTATAGCGGCCATGCGCATCGCGGCCGTGCAGCGAGGCTTCAGGCTGGGTCGCCGCTTCGGGGCCGATGCCCTGCACATTCAGGGTGACCAATAAGGTTTTTGCGGCGCTCATGCGCTTCTCCAGGCGTCGGGGCGGGCAAGGCAGTGGCGCGCCAACGCTGCCAGCGTCATCACGTGCACATCGGGTTGGGCGGCCAGATAGGCCAGGAAACGGTCCAGCGCGGCGGCGCGGGCCGGCGTGCCGGAACCTCCGGCGGCCTTGGGGTGCACGGTCAGGTGCACATAGCCTTCGGCCTCGCGCAGCGCCTCGAACTCCTGCACCCAGTTGTCGTAGGCTTCCGCCGCGAGGCTGTGGCCCGAAAAGTAAAACGGATAGTCGTCCAGCGAGACCGTGTTGTTGGGCAGCATGACGAAGTCCGCCGTGTCCGCCGGCAGATAGGGGCGGTCCTGGTCCTTCTCGCTGGCGTCGTAGCAATAGCCCAACCGCCGCAGCGCGGGCAGGGTGCGGTGGCTCTTGCGGCCCGAAGGCGAGCACCAGCCCACCGGCGTCACGCCCAGCTCGCGCTGGATGATGCGGTGGGTCTTCTCCAGCAGCGCGGGTTCGTCCTCGCCCAGGTCCCAGGCTTCGTGCAGATAGCCGTGCGCGGCGATTTCATGGCCTGCTTCCAGGATGTCGTGGAAGGTGGCCGGGTAGCGTTCGACGTCGTAGCCGCAGGCGAAAAACGTGGCCGGCATGCCGTGGCGCGCCAGGATATCCAGGTGCCGCGGCACGCCGCGGCGAATGGCGTAGCGGCCGGCGGTATGAGGGCCGGCCGGGAACTGCTTGCGTCCGACCTCGACGGCGGGGCCGTCCACGTGGACGGTGACGCAGACTACCGCGCGCACGGGTGCGGTATCGGCGGCGCGCAAGTCCTGCGCGCGCAACTCGCGGTCCAGCGGCAGCCAGGGATTGGAGCGGGCGTCCAAGGAGACGCCGTAGGGTATGCGTTGCATCAGGTGGCCTTGATGTTGGCGGTCTTGATCAGCGTGCGCCATTTCTCGCTTTCAGTGGCGACGAAGCGGCTCAACTCCTGTGGCGTGCTGCCGTGCAGCTCCAGCCCGTTCTGCGTCAGCTGCTCCATGGCGGGCTGCTTGAGCGCGCTTTGCACCGCGCCGTTCAGCGCCTGGACGATGGCGGCGGGCGTGCCCGCAGGCGCGAACACGCCGTTCCAGCCTATGGCCTGATAGCCGGGAAAGCCCGATTCCGCCACGGTGGGCACCTCGGGCAGCGCCTGCGCGCGCTGCGCCGAAGTCACGGCCAGCGGACGCGATTTACCGCCGCGGATGAACTGCTGCTGGTTGATCACCACGTCCATCAGGATGGGGAATTGCCCGCCCAGGAAATCATTGACGGCAGCCGCCGCGCCCTTGTACGGCACCCCGGGCAAGTCCAGGCCGGCCGTGGCCTTGAGCAATTCCATGGCCAGATGCGCGGAACTGCCGTTCTGCGTGATGCCATAGAAATACTTGCCCGGATTAGCCTTGATCAGGGCGACCAGCTCCTGCAGCGTGCGCGCCGGAAACGACGGGTGCACCACCAGCACGTTGTTGTAGTAGCAGACCATGGACACCGGTTCGAAGTCCTGGACGGGGTCGTAGCCGATGTTCTCGTACAGGCTCTGGTTCACCGTGTGGGTGCCGGTGGACCCCAGGGCGATGGTGTAGCCGTCGGGCGCGGAACGCGCGGCCTGCTGGGTGCCGATATTGCCGGCGGCGCCGCCCTTGTTGATGACGACCACGCTTTGCTTGAGCGCTACGCCTATGCCCTGGGCCAGCGGACGGGCCACCAGGTCGGTGCCGCCGCCGGCCGGGAAGGGCACGATGAACTGGATGGCGCGTTCGGCCGGATAGCCGGCCGCCCAGGCGCGGCCGGGTCGGGCCAATGCCGCGCTGGCCAAGGTGGCGGCCGAAGCCCCCAGGAAATGCCGGCGGCTGATTCCGCCCTTGGTGCCGCAATACTGCTTCATGGATGTTCCCCTTATGTTTTCCGCAGGCTCAGGGGCGTGCTTGGCGCCGCCCCTGCTCATTGCTTGAATATCATTATTCGATAAAAAATAATTCAATCCAATTAGTTTTTATCTATAAATGATAAAAAATAGGAAAACGATAGTTCGAGCCTTGTTCTGTGGCAGGCACTGATAGGCATCGCCAATGGCGCAGCCGCGGACCTCTCACCCCTGTGATACGCTGCGCCCGATCCCGCGTTGTTCCCAGCCCACGACCGCCATGTCCACCCTGAAGCGAGCCCTAGCGATACTTGACCTCTTCAGCCTCGAAACCCCGGTGCTGTCGGCGGAAGAGATCATTTCGCGCCTGTCGTATTCGGCGCCCACGGGCTACCGCTACATCCGCGACCTGACGGACCTGGGCTATCTGCTGCGCGTGACCGGCGAGGGCTACAAGCTGGGGCCGCGCATCATCGAACTGGACCACCTCATCATCGACGGCGATCCGGTGCTGGGCGTGGCGCGACCCATCATGCGCGAGGTGGTGGACCAGGTGGGCGGCGACGTGCTGCTCAGCGTGATCCACGGCCTGCGCATCCTCAACATCCATCACGAGCGCGGACCCGACGAACTGGGCATTCCGCACGGCCGCGGCCGCGCCCATCCGCTGTTTCGCGGCGCCACGGCCAAGACCATCGTGGCGTTCCTGCCGCGCAAGGACCAGCGCCGCCTGTACGAAGCGCATGCGGACGAGATCCGCGAGCTGGGCCTGGGGGAGACGCAGGCCGAGTTCACCGGCAAGCTGGATCAGATCCGGGTGCAGGGCTTTTATCTGGGAGTGGGTGAGATCTCGCCGGAACGGGCGGGCATCGCGGTGCCGGTGTTCCAGGAAGACCGCCGCGTGTTCGGCGCGCTGACCGTCACCTTCCTGGCGGCCCGGCTCAACACCATCGCGCAGGACAAGACCACGGCCTTGCTGCAGTCGGCGGCCCGCCGCATCGAGTCGCTGGCGCTGGCCACCCGCATGAAGGAACAAGCCCCCGCGCCGTGAGCGCGAGGGCTTGCGTGTCAATCCGCCGCGGTCGTGGCGGCATGCGGCGGGATCAGCCTACTGCTGCGCGGCGCGCGTGGGCGACCCCATGGCCTGGAACAGCGCCGCCGTTTCGGTCAGGCGCGCATTGGCGTACTCGATCTCGCGCAGACGGGCCGCCACGTAATGCTGCTCGGCGGCATACTCGGTGTAAGGCGCCAACGCGCCCAGCCGCACGCGGCTGGCGGTGTTGCGGTAGGACTGCTCCGCAGCGCGGCGCGAAGCCTCGGCCGAGGCCAGCGCCTGCCCGTCGGCGTCCAGCCGCGACAGCGTGTCGGCCACGTCGCGGAAGGCCGTCAGCACGGTTTGCTTGTACTGCAGCAATGCCGCCTCGTAGCGTTCCTTGGCCGCGTTGCGTTCGGCCAGCAGCGCGCCGCCATGGAAGATGGGCTG
>LNAP01002281.1_pt1 | contig 24175 bp, 22 predicted proteins | sample 602601 | NCBI WGS metagenome assembly LNAP01 (sample SAMN02440304, study PRJNA202911) | soil metagenome | biome: Subtropical and temperate rainforests or woodlands; isolation source: soil samples (1 kg each in a 20% v/v slurry with milli Q water) were... ...
CTTGCGTCGCTTGCGGGCAAGGCGCAACCGCTCGCCTAAGTCGGAGAGCAGGCGCTGTTCTTGCGGAAAAACGACAGGTGGTTTGCTTGGCATGCTCGCTATTATAGTCAATAACTATAAACTATGTCCATAATGAAGTAATTGTATGCCGTTAATGATTGGTGTTGCACCACGCACCAGACTGGTACATAATTGGGTACATCCACGTTGTTCGAACTGGATGAAACCCTTTTTAATCAATGGGATAGGCGGACTTTACTGTTCCCTTCACCCGCTCAAATTAAGACTCATCTAATCTCAACATCGCAAACCGTTCAGAACCTGTCTGCGGGTAGCAGTCATTGATCCTGGGCCTGCAGGCCCTATCTGAAAAGGTCAAAAGGTTCTCGTGCCTGCCCATTACCAGAGGTTTTTCATGCTTTCGCTGTTCCAGCGCAAACGGTTACTGCCAGCTATAGATATGCGGGCTGAGGCAATGGTCCGACGCGCATTTATCAACCGACGGCTCGACTTGGTTCGGCTGCCACCCCTCCCCTGCGGGGATGGTAGCAGCGCTGTAAGGGATATTCCCGCTAGCGGTACTTGGGCCTGCTTATTCCATCTTGGCTCCGGAAAGCTCCACCAGTTGCTTGAAGCGAACGCCCTCGGCCTCTACGAAAGCATCCAGTTCCTTGGGACTGCGCAAAGGCCCTACCTGTACACCCATGCCTTCCAATCTGGAAATAAGGTCTGGCTGCTTCAAGACAGCATTGATTTCTTGATTCAGTTTCTCAACGATCTCCCGTGGTACGTCGGCATGCGTTGCCACGCCATACCAAGCTGCGGCGTACATGCCCTTAAGACCGATTTCATCAAATGTCGGCACTTCGGGGAGCCCGTTAAGGCGCTCTTTGGATGCCACGGCAAGCGCCTTCAATGCGCCACCTTTAACCTGGTTCAAAGAGCCGGTATCCAGCATGAAATCCAGGTTGCTTCCAAGAAGATCAGCTACCGCCGGGCCACTGCCTTTGTAAGGGATGTGCGTGATATCGATACCCGCACTATGGATCAATTGTGCCGCAGCCAGATGTTGAGATGAGCCGATACCCGCAGAGCCATAATTGAGCTTGCCCGGGTTGGATCGAGCATATTCCAATAGCTGTTGAGCCGTTTCAAACTGCGACTTGGCAGGAGCTTCGAGCACGTTGGGAATAGATCCAACAAATGCCACGTTGGCAAAATCCTTATTTACATCATAGCCAGGCTTGGAGTAAAGGTGCGGGTTGATACCATGCGTGGAACTCGTTGTCATCAGCAAGGTATAGCCATCAGCTTTTTCACGCACAAAGAAAGACGTACCAATATTGCCGCCAGCACCGGCCTTGTTCTCGATAATTACCGGTTGACCGAGCCGCTCTGTTAATTGCTTTCCAATCAATCGGGCAATGACATCCGTTGCACCCCCCGGCGCCCATGGAACAAGCAAGCGTATGGGCTTATCGGGGTATTCCGTGTTCGCATACGAAGCTGGCGGCACGGAAAATGCCAATGCCGCCAGCAGAAGTAATGTGTTGCGTCGAGTGATAGGCATGTTTATTTTCCTATAGTTATGGTGATGCCCCCGGCGCAGCAGGCGGCATACGGAACGGTCAAGATGCCTTAGTCCGACCAGGGAGTGTCTTTCCAGACTTGCTTGAACATCGCTTCGTTAGCTTCCATCTCTGCCTTGTATTGGTCTGGGCCAAGATAACGCAACGGCACGAACATCTTGCGCGCTTGCTCACGAAACTCCGGGTCGTTCGTTGCCTTCTGTACCGCTTCCACAAGCTTTTTGCGGGTATTTTCCGGCAAGCCTTTTGGCGCACCGATACCGCGTAGCGATGACATGATGATGTCGTAGCCCTGCTCTTTGAAAGTTAGTAGATCGGGATCGATGTCTGACCGTTCTTCGCTCATCACACCCAGCGGCCGCATAGGCGAACCGCCTGCCATGTAGGCCTTCACTTCGCCGATATTCATGGCGGCAAGCGTAATCTCGCCGCCAGATATTGCCGTGCGTACCGCTCCCGCGCCCTTGTATGGAACGTGCAGCATTTCAATGCCCGCCGCTTTCTCGAAGGCAAGCATGGCCAGATGGTCGTCCGAGCCACTACCTGTTGTACCGACCGTTACCTCGCCCGGGTGCGCCTTCGCATATTTTGCAAGTTCATCCAGTGTTTTGAAGTTATGCTTATTGGTATTGATGGCGAAGCTGTCAGGGTCGTCGATCAGGTTACCGAGCAAGTCAAATCCGGTCCAGTGGTACTGCGCCTTGCGCTGTATGGGAATCGTCAGCAGGTTGGGCGTATTCAGAAAGCCTATCGTGTATCCGTCGGGCTTGGCACGCGCGACTTCGGCAAAACCAATCTCGCCACCAGCACCAGGGCGATTTACAACCACGATACGGGCCTGGTTGCCCAGATACTTTTCGATGTAGGGGGCCAACGCGCGCGCCACTAAATCGGTGCCCCCGCCAGGCCCGTACGACACAATCATATTGATTGGATTTTCTGGATATGCGGCTTGCGCAGCGGGCGCCGCCATGGCCGCGAGTGTCGAAGCAGTAGCAGCCAATACAGCCAGTTTACCGCGCACTCCATGCGTTAAAACGCTCTTATATTTCAACATTGTTTCCTCCTTGGTTTGATCATGGTCTTCAACCGCTGCTTATGCGGCAAAGCTGACTGAAAAGCGTGGATAGGTTTCCGGGTTTACCATCCGGGTCGGTACTTTCCTCTGGCATATCTGCAAAATCTGTTGTGCGGCCAGTGCCGCCACATTACGTCGGCACTCATGAGTAACCCCTGCGGTGTGATAAGTAGGCACCACATTCTGCAAGGTCAGCAAAGGATGGTCAGGCGGCGGTGGCTCTACCGACCATACGTCCAGACCAGCACCGCGAATATGCCCTGCCACCAATGCGTCGTACAGGTCGGATTCAATATGTATGTCGCCACGCGCCGTTGTCACAAGCAGCGCCCCGCGTTTCATCTGCTGAAAACGCGCTGCATTGAACAGGCCCAGGGTTTCATGTGTGCGGGGACAATGGAGCGACACAATGTCACTGGACGCCAAAAGCGTATCGAACGCCACAGGCTGCGCACCACGCGCAAAAATTTCCTGGTCTTCAAGATAGGGATCGCAAGCCAGGACTGCCATGCCGAATGCTCCGCCCAGCCTCGCTACGCGGCTACCAATATGCCCAAGCCCGACCAGGCCCAGTGTCTTGCCACTTAGCTCATTGCCCATCAGGTCTTCACGGGTGAAACCACTACTGTGCCTGAGCGCATGGCTCGATTCCGGAAAGCGCCTTGCGAGCGCAAGCATGAGTGCGAATGTATGTTCAGCCACCGACTGTGCATTGCCGCCCGCTTGGTTAACCACAAGTATTCCAGCGGCGGAGCAAGCATCCAAAGAAACCGTATCGTACACCCCACCCGATGTTGAAACAAATTTGAGACGAGGGCAGCGGTGGATCAGATCGATCGTTACTTGCAAGTCAGGGGGAACTTCGTCGCGCGCGGCGGAGATATGGTAGATATCAGCTTTGGACAAGAGTTCCAAATTATGTTGCTGATCACCGCTACGCTGAAGCACATCAAGGCTCACCGCTCCGTCTTGCGCAAGGATTTCATCAAAACAGGGGTCGGTCCATACGTCTAGCCGAACTACCCTAGTCATTTGATTACCTCACAGTTCAGCCGGGCCAGTGCCTGATCGATCCAGGCAGTATCCAGCCTATCCGCCGCAATATCAGCAAGCATCCGCTCTTCAAGCGCATGCTTGGCGTATGCCGCCTCGTACACCGGAACGACTTCAGCCATTGGCACGCATAGCAGTCCATCTTCGTCACCCAACATCAAGTCGCCAGGTTTTACGACCATCCCGTTCAGGCTGATAGGAACATTGATTTCACCGGGACCGTCTTTGTATGGCCCCCGGTGCGTTACGCCCCCCGCATAGACGGGAAACCGGCTCTGGCCGATAGCCCCGGCGTCGCGTATTGCGCCGTGAATGATGATGCCGCCCAGCCCCTGGCGTAGCGCCGTGGCAGTCATGATTTCGCCGATAATGGCATTGGTCAGGTCGCCGCCGGCATCCACAACGATTACATCGCCGGGCTCGGCCATTGAAAGCGCCTTATGAACCATCAGGTTATCGCCAGGACGGCTCTTAACAGTAAACGCGGGCCCGGCTAGCACACCCCCGGCATGCATGGGGCGTAGATTAATACCGCCACCGCTCATACGTGACATGACGTCGCTGACGTTGGCTACCGGTATGCCCTTGAATTTTTCAACCCATTGTGCATCGACACGCTTCGCAAGCGGAAAAATACGAAATCCGATCATTGTCTTCTGTCATCCAAATATATCGTGTTGGGAACCTGACAGAAATTCTAGAGTGGCGTGCCGCATTGTGGGCGCAAATATTCTGCGCTTTCAAAGCAAACTTATTTCGGCCGGACTGAGCTAAACACGTGGACAGCATGGTTAATTAACTCTTGGGCAAGGGCTAACCGTGGCCCTTGTTTATTCCAGATCATGCCAATACGCCGGACAGGCGTGCGTTCAGGTAGCGGCACCTTGATTAATTTGTGTTCGCGATAGGCGATGGAAAATGAATCCGGCACAAGCGATACACCAACTCCGCGCTCAACCAACGCCATAATCGTCAACAAGCTGTCGATTTCCAGGCGTTGGGGTGGAAAGAGGTTGTTATCCTTAAGGTATCTGTCCACCAACTGCCCACTGAATGCTTTGCGGTGATAGCGAATGAAAGGTTCGTCGCGAAGCAGCGCATGCCCATCGCGGCCCTCCATGCCGAGCGGCGCAATAACCGTCAGCGGCTCTTCTTGCAATGTGTGCCAACCGCAGTTCTTTTGTAAGGTAAACGGCGGTTCTATCACCAATGCAAGGTCAAGGTCTCCGCTGTGTACGCGGCTGCATAGCTGGGCGGAAGGATCGTATTCGATAAGTATGGGCAGATCAGGCTGCAGGCGCAGGCAGAATTCTTCCAGCAGGGCAGGCAGGTGGGTGGTCAAGGCCGAGTAAAACACCCCCAGCCTAAGCTCGCCCTCGGGTGTGCCGCTTGCTGCGCATGCCTGTAAGTCGCGAGCATCCCGGATCAAGGTCTGGGCGCGGTTGTAGATTCGCAAGCCTGCCTCAGTCGGCTGAACCGTAGAGCCTGAGCGTTGAATAAGGCTTGCGCCCATTTCCCCTTCCAGCATCCGGATGCGCGCTGCAACAGCGCCTGGGGTGATATGCAACCGGCGTGCTGCTTCTGCAAGCGATTTGCAGTCAATTACCTGTACAAAGCTCTCGAGGTATTCAGTATTCATGCGCCTACGCCTTTAGTGAAGCGAGTATAGCCGAGCCCTGGCGGTGACGGCCTCATCAATCAAGGCAAGTACGGTTTGGCGCTGTGTATAGGGCATGCTCAGTCAAAGCCGGATGCCGCCAGGCGAAGTATGCGTCCTTGAGTACAATCAGGCGTTGGAAGATGGCTATCCCGGCACAGTTGCCACAACGGGTGCGGACATCCCGCGGCCAAGTTGTTGCGCGCGCTGGCGAAACACACCGCTTCGACCTCAACCCAATGCCTGGCCCATTAGGCATACTGCTGTCATGAATCATCATTAGAATGGGGCTTCTAGGCAACTCCGGCGTAAGGGTACTTGACGTGGCACGTGTGCATTACTGGTTGCTTCTGCAAATAGCAAAAGTGCCAAAGGTTTTTATCTACGGTGCTGGAATACTGATTGCCATACTGCTGGCTGCGGCCAGCGTCATGATGGTATTTGCGGTGGATAAGGCGCATATCACCCAGCAACACGACCAGGCGGCAAGCCTGGCGCAGGCTATGGTTGCTGAAAGCGTCGAGCTGCTCGAGCATTTTGGGCAGCACGACGATACTACGTGTGACAGCCTGGGCCTGATCCATCTGAACTCGCATCTGTTGCGCGCCCGTTTTGTACGCGAGGTGGGCATACTGGATGCGGACAGCCGTCTGCTTTGCACGACAACCATGGGGCGGCTTCCGGTTCCCGTTAAGGGGAATCATCCTGTTATCAGCATCTCCTCCGGCAGGGAGATACTGGTCGATGTCCCTTTGCAAGTAGCCGACAAGGCGGTCAAGGCCACCATCCTTCGCCAGGGAGATTTCAACGTAGTGGTGGGCCCTCATGTGACCGACGAGCTGTATTCAAGCGCCGATTATGTTTGGCTGCGCACGGTCGCCGGATTGACGCCGATCAGGTCGGCGCAGGCCCCGCTTAACAGCTTGCAGCATTATATGAGCGAGGGCGACGAGGCAACACGCCAAAGCGCATGGTCCTTCCACCGTCTGGGGTACACGCAGCTTACCTCGCCGCCCGGCACGGCGTTAGTATTCCAAACCCAACGCAGCTGGATTTCGATTATGGAACAAAACCGTTCGTTGCTGGCGGGCATGCTGACGGGATCCATCTTGTTTGCAGCTTTGGCCGCCAGCGCATTGGCGCCGCGCATATTGCAACTGGGCGGCGTACAGAACCGTGTGCGATTTCTTTGCACTGAAGACCATATTCAGTTGGTGTATCAGCCTATTTTCGATTTAAACTCGAATCAGCCCGTGGGTTGTGAAGTGCTTATGCGTATCCATGAAGGCAGGCATATATGGATGCCCGATCAGCTTATTCCGGCCATCCTGAAGTCCGGCCTGACTCATCACTACGATCATGTCGTTGCCCGCAAGGCGATACGCGAACTGGCCAGCTATCTTCCTGTTCAAGAAAGCGGTTTCAAAATTGCGCTGAATTTTTTTCCCGAGAGCATTGATGGAATCACGCTTGTACCGATGCTGCAGAAGGCTTTACAAAGCGCTGCAAGAGACGATTTCCACATATGCATCGAAGTTACAGAGCACAGCCTGTCCAGCAAACTGATCGCTGAAACAAACAACTTGAAAGCGCACGGGTTTCGTATTGCCATTGACGATTTTGGCACCGGCTACTCGAATTTGAAATCGGTCTCAACGCTGTCGCCCGACCTGCTGAAAATTGACAGATCGTTTGTTTTCGACCTGGAAGACGCTACGCTGCGCTCTACTCTAATCCCGGAAATCGTCAATATCGCACGTGTAGTTAAGGCCAGGATTGTTGCTGAGGGCATCGAGAAACTTGAGCAAGTTCCGCTTCTGGCCGCCATGGGCGTGCAGTACGGCCAAGGCTACGCACTTGCCCGTCCTATGAATCTACAGGCATTTCTTGCGTTCATGAGCAAGGCGCGGTGAACTCAGCTACACGACCTGCTTCGCCTTCGACGTCTGACCACTGATTGGCCCTGTTCGAAAACCGGCAAGGTGATCCGAACGTGCAATAGCCGTTTTTAAAGCTCTTGGCTACATCAACGCTCTAGTTATGCTTAAAAACAAATCCCAAATAATGAACAACAATATAAATATTGGACAATGGCTGGAAACTCCCTTAATATCTGCGCCTGTCACCAAGACACAAATTCATAGCCATAAATTGGGGATAAGCCCCACGCAGCTCGGCAAAGACCGGACTGTAGTTTTTTAGAAATCAGGAACAGGAGCAACAAACATGAGTCATTTTCCCCGCTGGATGAAGAACCTTGCCATAGGTGCGGCTGTCATTTGCGCAGCACCGGCAGCGATGGCGGCCAACAGTTTGCAGGACATTCGAGATCGCGGCGAAATCGCTATTGGCGTTGACGTAGGGCAGGCCCCATTCGGCATTGTCGATGCGCAAATGAAACCCAGTGGGTCCGATGTCGAGGCTGCCCAGTTGCTGGCGGCGGATTTGGGCGTCAAGCTTAAGATCGTTCCTGTTTCTCCGGCCAACCGGATTCCAATTTTGTCGACCGGCAAAGTCCAGGCCGTGATGGCGTCTTTTTCGATTACTGAAGAGCGCAAGCGCGTCGTCGGATTTAGCTCTCCGTACTCGATGATTCAGTCGGCGGTGTTCGCGCCTGCCAGCCTTAAGGTCGAGTCAGTGCAAGACCTTGCGGACAAGTCCATCGCCGTGGCCCGCGGTTCGACGAACGATATATTGATCACGGAAAATACCAAGGGCGTTCCGGGCGTGAAAATCATGCGCTATGACGATAACGCTACATCATTGACTGCCATCGCCAGCGGACAACAGGAAATCTATGTGGCGGCGCCGGCTCTGGTTGCCGAGCTTAACGGCAAAATGGACCCGTCTAAAAGACTGGAAGAAAAGATGGTGTTGAAGACCTTCCCGATTGGGGTGGGCCTGAAGAAAAACGATCTCGAACTAACTGCCTGGATTAACGAGTGGGTCAAAACCAACCTGGCCAATGGCAAGCTTAACGATATCTATAAGCGATATCATGGGGCTTCCTTGCCTGCGGAATGGACTGGAAAATAAGCACTCTACGACGCAACCAACTAAATCGGTTGCGTCTTTCTTTTTTGGAGTTACCGTGACTGATGCCGCTAGCGTCATTCGATTGCATCCTAATGACGATGTCGTAATTGCTACACGACAGTTAATGACGGGTACCGTCATTCAAAGTGAAAATCTGCCCGTAAAGGGGTTGATTCCAGCCGGGCATAAAATAGCGGTCAATAGTATTACCAAGGGCCAGTTCGTCCGGCGTTACGACCAGCTGATTGGCGTTGCGACTCAGGATATTGCCCCGGGCCAGCATGTGCATACACATAATCTGGCAATGGTCGAGTACGACCGCGACTATGATTATTGCGCAGGCCGCAGCGAAACCGTTATGTCTTCGCAGCCGGCAACCTTCATGGGAATTCGGCGCGACGACGGCCGTATCGCAACGCGCAATTACATTGGAATTCTGACAAGTGTGAATTGCTCGGCCACTGTTGCGCGCGCGATTGCCGATTATTTTCGGCGCGATATTCATCCCGATGCTCTGGCCGCGTATCCCAATGTTGATGGGGTTATTGCCTTGCCTCACACAATAGGCTGCGGGATCGATACGCAGGGCGAGTCCATGACTTTGCTACGCCGCACGTTGGCTGGCTACGCCCGGCACGTCAATTTTCATAGCGTTTTGTTCGTTGGGCTGGGTTGCGAGGCGAACCAGATCGGTGATGTGATGTCTACGCACAACCTCCAGGAAGGCGCCAAGCTTAGGACCTTTACGATCCAGGAGACCGGCGGTACGGCAAAGACGGTGGCGCATGGCATAGAAACAGTCAGGCAAATGCTGCCCGAGGCGAATCGGGTCAGCCGCGAGCCTGTGCCGGCATCGCATCTTGTCGTCGGATTGCAATGCGGCGGCTCGGATGGTTATTCAGGTATTACGGCTAACCCCGCTCTGGGGGCGGCCGTTGATATGCTGGTCCGCAACGGCGGCACCGCTATTCTGTCCGAGACTCCAGAGGTTTATGGCGCCGAGCATTTGTTGACGCGCAGAGCAGTTTCGCGCGAAGTCGGCCAGAAGCTTGTGGATAGAATTAAATGGTGGAAAGACTATTGCGCCCGTAACGGCGCCGAGCTGAACAACAATCCCTCGGCTGGAAATAAGGCGGGCGGGCTTACCACCATTCTTGAAAAATCGCTGGGCGCGGTTGCCAAGGGCGGCACCACTGATCTGATGGATGTGTACGAGTATGCGCAACCGATTGCGGAGCGCGGCTTCGTTTTCATGGACTCGCCTGGATATGATCCCATTTCAGCCACGGGGCAGGTAGCCTCTGGCGCCAATCTTATCTGCTTCACCACTGGGCGCGGGTCGGCCTACGGCTGCGCGCCTTCGCCATCGATCAAGCTGGCCACAAACACTGCTTTGTGGACACGCCAGGAAGAGGACATGGACATCAACTGCGGCACGATTGTCGATGGCGTCGAGACAATAGAGCAGGTGGGCGAGCGTATTTTCCGAATGATGCTGGAATGCGCCTCGGGTGAACGCACCAAGAGCGAAGTTCACGGCTATGGGCAGAACGAGTTCGTGCCATGGCAACCTGGGGTTATTACCTGAAATGTCCAGCGCTTCACATTTAATTGCATTGGATTGGGGAACCTCTTCGTTACGCGCCGAGTTAATGGATGTGCATGGCGAAGTGCTTCGCAGGGCCAGCACGAACGAGGGCATTTTATCGGTCGCGAATCGCGGGTTTCACGAAGTGTTCAGCAGGCTGGTCGCCGACTGGCTGCATGACTATCCTGATAGCCTGGCATTGGCTGCCGGCATGATAGGCAGCCGGCAGGGCTGGTACGAGGCTCCCTATGTGCCGTGCCCCGCTGGTTTTGACGAGCTTGGCGACGGCCTGATCTGGGCGAACGAAACCAGTATGCCTTTCGGCTTTGTTCCTGGCGTGGTCAACTACCACGCAAATGGGGTGCCCGATGTAATTCGCGGCGAAGAGGTGCAAATTTTCGGCGCACTGGACGCGCTGGGCCTGGACGGCGGCATATTCGTTCTTCCAGGCACCCATAGCAAATGGGCGCTGGTGGAAAAGCGTCGCATCGTACGCTTTCATACCTTCATGACGGGCGAGCTTTTTGCCTTGCTGCGGCAACACTCGATATTGTCGCGCATGATGCCGTCGCAAGATACAACGTCCTGGGAGCAGGGGCGCAGCAGCTTTATTCAAGCCTGCCAGCTTGCGGCCGATGGCGCATTGCTGCATCGATTGTTTTCCGTGCGGGGCCTGGGCTTGTTTGGCAAGTTGGCCGATGATCTGCAGTCGGACTATTTGTCGGGTCTTGTAATCGGCGAGGAAGTCCGCGAGGCGCTGTCGATGGCCGCTGGTATTGTCCCGGACCACGTTCACCTGATTTGCAAGCCATCGCTCGTTGAACGTTATCAAACTGCGCTGTCCGTCTTTGGCGTCGATAGCTCGGACTGTACGCAGCAGGCCAGTTCGCGTGGATTGCTGGCCATCGCGCGCGAGCGTTCATTGATTTCATAACGCATAAAACCTGATTTCGACAAGGAAAATTCGTGCATCTTCACTCTTATCTAGATAAATTTCCGCTGATTGCCATCCTTCGGGGCGTCAAGCCCGAAGAGGTGGTGGATGTTGCCGGGCAAGTACTGGAAGCGGGTTTTCAAATACTCGAGGTGCCGCTGAACTCGCCACGCCCTCTGGAAAGTATTGAGCTGCTTGTCAAACATTTTCCGGATCACATCATTGGCGGGGGCACGGTGATGTCGCCCGACGATGTAAAAAACATAGCTGCTGCGGGCGGACGGTTGATTTTCATGCCGCACAGCGATCCGGCGGTGGTTCGTCAGGCGAAACTTTCCGGAATGCTGTGCATTCCGGGCGTGGCGACTCCAACCGAGGCCTTTGCGGCTTTGGCTAATGGCGCAGACGCCTTGAAGCTTTACCCCGCCGAACAAATTACGCCTGTCGTGGTGAAGGCCTGGCGCGCGGTTGTGCCCAGTAACTACAGGCTGCTTCCTGTGGGCGGGATCACGCCCGATAATATGGAGGCCTACCTGCGTGTCGGCGCCAATGGTTTCGGCCTGGGTTCGGCGCTATACAAGGCTGGCATGAAGGCGGCAGATGTTGGCGCGAATGCGCGTGCTTTTCGCGATGCGGTTGCCAGACTCACTGCCCAGGGTTTGTTCAAGGCTTAAGCGTTGTTATTGGTTATCGTACAAAAAAGCCGATGGGATCATCGGCTTTTTTCTATTGCGGGACCGATCAGGCGCTTACAGCCCGTTGCCGACGAACTGCCGCAGTTCCGGGGTTGACGGGTTGTCCAGGATTTCACCGGTCCCCGTTTCCCATACTTTGCCGTTGTGCATGAAGATGATCTGATTGGCCACACGTTGCGCAAAAGCCATTTCGTGGGTGACAAGCACCATAGTCATGCCGTCGCGCGCCAGGTCTTCCATGACGCGCAGGACTTCGCCGGTAAGCTCTGGATCCAGGGCCGAGGTGACTTCGTCAAACAGCATGACTTGCGGCTGCATGGCCAAAGACCGCGCAATGGCGACACGTTGCTGCTGACCGCCTGAAAGCTGCTGTGGGTAGGCGTGGATTTTGTCTTCCAGCCCGACCTGGCACAGCACTTTTTCGGCCTGCTCGCGCGCCTGGCTCCGGTTCAGCTTCTTCACCCAGCGCGGGGCAAGGGTAATGTTTTGTTCTACCGTCAGGTGAGGAAACAGGTTGTAGCTTTGAAACACGATACCCACGTCCATACGCAGATGACGCATGGACGTTTTGCTGTCGTGCGCCTTATGTCCGCAGACTTCGATTTCGCCGCTTTGAATGGCTTCCAGCCCGTTGATGCACCGCAAGGCGGTGCTCTTGCCCGATCCGCTGCGGCCTATCAGGGCCACTACCTGACCCTGGGCTACGTCGAACGACACGCCATGCAGTACTTTGTTCGCTCCGAAGCTTTTATGGACGTTGGTAAGTTTAACTATTGTTGACATTAAGTTTAGCCTCCAGCTTGCGGCTCCACATGGCTAGGGGAAAGCACAAACAGAAATAAATGGCAGCCACCATGGTAAATATAAGGAAGGGCTGAAATGTTGAGTTGTTAATGAGTTTGCCGGTATAGGTAAGGTCGGCTACGCCGATCACCGATGCAAGGGATGTGTTCTTGATGACCTGCACGGCAAAGCTGACTGTCGGCGGCGTCGAGATCCGCAGCGCCTGGGGCAATATCACCAGCCATAACGATTGAGTGCGTGACAGCGCCAGGCACTCGGCAGCTTCCCACTGCGTCCGCGAGACTGACTCGATGCCTCCGCGCCAGATTTCGCCGAAATAGGCGGCGGCATAGATCACAATGGCAATGCTGGCAGCGAAGAAGACCGAGAGTTCGAAGCCGGCAATGGCCAGCCCGAAATACATCAGCATGATAAGAATAAGTAAAGGCGTGCCCTGGATGACTTGCACATAAATGGATGCAATGCAGCGCAGCAGCCAGGACCTGGATGTCCTGCCCAGTGCCACAGTCAATCCCAATATGCCGCCGCCGGTGAAGGCCGCCAGAGACAGTCCTATGGTCCACATCGTACTGACAGCAATGGCCTGTATTTGGGCTGAAGAAAGATCAGTCATATTGCTTCCTGCTAGATAGATGGGCCAAGGCGCCGGCGGCGTACGAATACGGCCTGGCCGATCAGCCAGCATGCGAACCGGAACAAGAACGACAAGCCCAGATACAAGCCTGCTACAACAATGTAAATCTCGAATGACCGGAACGTAGTTGAATCAACGCGGCTTGCTATCGAGGTTAGCTCTTCGGCGGATATTTGGGACGTGACACTGGTTGTGAGCATCAACAGAATGAATTGACTGGTCAATGCGGGCCATACGTTTTCGATGGCGGGCGGAAACACGATTTTTCGTAGAACCTGCCATTTGGTCAGGGCAAGACAATGGGCGGCCTCTAGCTGTCCTTTGCGTATGGATTCCAGGCCGGCACGCACGATTTCGCAGGTGTAGGCGCTGGTGTTGATGACAAGAGCCAGCACCGCCGCGGTATTCGCCGACAATTTCATGCCCAGGGACGACAAGCCAAAGAAGATGATGAACATCTGCACCAGAAGCGGCGTGTTGCGCACGACTTCGATATAGATTCCGGCTGCCACGCGCACAAGGGCAAATCGGCTGATCCGCGCCACGGCGAACACCGCGCCGACCAGGAAGCCAAGGATGATGGAGACCGTTGCCAACTGGATGGTAAGCCACACTCCTTCGAGTAAAACAGGCCAGTATTCGGCCAGGAAACTGAAATCGAATTGATAGTCCATAATTTTTTATTGCGTTGCCAATGTCTTTTGCAAGCCGGCCTGTATTTGGCCAGCTAGCGCGGGTTCAATCGTCACGGCTCTTCCAGCCCAGTTCGCGCGAGATGCTATTAGCGCAGTCGCGCACCAGGGGGATGAGCGTGTCGATGCGTTCCAGAGGCATGTACGGTACGGTGGTTGCCACGCTGACAGCCCCCGCTATGTGCCGGCGCGCATCGCGAACGGGTGCAGAGACGCAACGGATTCCGCTTTCGTTTTCTTCCAGGTCCACGGCACTTCCAGAGCTGGCATAGCTGCGCATGCGCACAAGGTATTCGGGCCACTCCAGCAAGCCCGGCGGCACAATCGTGGCGTTGCGGGCGATTTGGACGGCGCGGTTGAAATGATGCTGCCATTCTGACTCAGGCATATCCAGCATGAGTGATTTGCCTACGCCGGTCGATGCCATAGGCATGCGGTATCCAGGGCGCGAACGCATTTCCAGGCCTTTGGTGCCCGGTATTTTCTCCAGGTACAAGACGTCTTCGCCGTCCTGGACGCCTAAATGTATGGTGTCGCCGGTCAGGTCTGCAAGCTTGCGTAAATGCGGGCGGGCCAGGACGGCCAGGGGAACTTGATCAAGGGCCACAGTGCCCATCTCAATCAGGCGAGGCCCCAGGGAAAAGCCACTGCCGTCCACCTGGCGCAGCCATCCGCTTTGTAAAAGAAAGCTTACAAGCCGGTGTGTTGTGCTGCGGGTTGTCCCAAGGGCTTTTGACACAGCATGCAAGTCCGACGCGCCCGCAGCGACGGCCTCAATGGCCGCCAGCCCGCGCGCAAGTGTTTGCGTTCCTAATGGCGCCATTGTCTCGTGCGCCTCTGGCTTTGCTCGGGTAGCTTGCCGCGCGGAGTCAGTTATTTTCATGGAGCGAATAGTAAGGTAGTTTTTTTCTCGTGTCCAGTATTTAAAAAATGTTTTATTATTTGGGATTCACTTGTTGGCACGCATATAGCCTGGTACGGCGCCGACCTGGACAGCGGCATCTTCATGGCGAATTGCAATATTGCGGGGCGGCAGGGCGGGCTTACTGTTTTGATGTTTTTTGCGCTGACGGGGCGGTACTGTCGACGTGCACCGGATCGAAGTGCGTCATGACATCCAGCACGGATTCGTTTTGCATGACCCGGTCGCGGGCCCTGACAGCAATGGCGTGGCCCTGCTCAATGGTTAAAGTGGCGTCCATTTCCAGGTCGACCTCTACCCAGATCATGTCGCCCATCTTGCGGGTCTTAAGATCGTGAATGCCCTGGACCCCGGGGGTGGAAAGCAAATCCTGCTTTATGCTTTTTTCAGTAAGTTTGTCGACGGACCGATCCATCAGGTCGTTGAACGCTTCCTTGAAAAATTTCCAGCCCATGCGGGCAACCATCAGGCCAACGATCAGCGCGGCCAGGGGGTCGGCCAGCGGGAAGCCGGCAATATTGGCCCCGATGCCGATAGCCACCACCAGGGACGAGGCGGCGTCGGAGCGCGCGTGCCAGGCGTTGGCGATCAGCATGGACGAACGCACGCGTTCACCGACCTTGAGCAAATAGCGAAAGAGCAGTTCTTTGCTGACCAGGGTTATAAGTGCGACGATTAGCGCCACCTGATGCACGGTGGCGATTTGGCTGGGATTTTGCAGCTTGACGAAGGCCGCCCACAACATGCCGGCGCCCACCGACATAAGCAATACGCCCAGTATCATTGACGCCGCATTTTCAAAGCGCAAGTGCCCGTACTGGTGGTCGGCGTCGGGCGCTTTTTGGCTGTGCTTGTTGGCAACCAGGACGACAAAATCGGACAGCAGGTCGGACAGCGAATGGATGGCGTCGGCAATCAGGGCTTGCGAGTGGGCAAAGACGCCGATCAGGAGCTGGGCGATGGTCAAAACGGTGTTGACCAGCACGCTTACCAGCGTGCTGGCGCGCCCCGCGGCCTGGCGGGCCGGGTCAAGACGCTGATCCATTAACTGATGCGCATGCCGGGCTGTGCACCGGGCCAGGGTTCAAGAATATACAGACCGGAGTCCACCGACTCGTCTTCGTGACTGGCGGCCAGAACCATGCCTTCGGAGATTCCGAAGCGCATTTTACGCGGAGCCAGGTTGGCGACCAGTACGGTCAGTTTTCCGACCAGATCTTCGGGTGTATAGGCCGATTTGATACCTGAGAACACCTGGCGATGGCGACCTTCGCCGGCATCCAGCGTCAGGCGCAATAGCTTGTCGGACCCCTCAACCGCTTCGCAGGTGATGATCTTGGCGATACGCAAATCGACTTTGCCGAAATCCTTGATGTCGATGGTCTCGGCGATGGCCTGTCCGCCGGGAGTGGGTACGGCGGCCACGGGCGGCTCGAACAGGTCGTCAAGCATTTTGGGCTCGACGCGTTGCATCAGGTGCTTGAATTTGGCGATGTGGTCGGGCAGTTGCGCGGCATCGGTCCATTGGTAGGTTTGGCCGGCGCCAAACAGTTCGCATGCGACTTTCTCGGTCAGCACAGGCAGCACAGGGGTGAGCATGACCGACAAGGCTTTGAAGCCGGCCAGGGCACGCGAGCAGACGTCTTGCAGCGCGGCTTTTTGTTCGTCGCCGGCTTCGCCAATGCCTTTGGCCATGATCCATGGCTGGGCCGCGTCGAAGGCCTGGTTGATGCGGTCGGCGTAAGCCATGATGTGGCGAATGGCGCGCCCGTATTCGCGCGCTTCAAAGTCGGCGCGCACGCTTTCGGTAGTTTGCGCCAGTTCATCTTGCAGCGCCTGCGTGTCGCCTACATAGCCCAATTGGCCGTCGAAGTGCTTGCTGATGAAGTTGGCAGCGCGGCTGGCGATGTTGACGTATTTGCCGACCAGGTCGCTATTGACGCGGGCAATGAAATCGTCGGGGTTGAAGTCGATGTCTTCAACGCGGGCGTTCAGCTTGGCGGCGATGTAGTAGCGCATCCATTCGGCATCCATGCCGATTTCCATGTAGCGCAGCGGCGATATGCCGGTACCGCGGCTTTTAGACATTTTTTCGCCGCTAACCGTGATGAAACCGTGCACATGCAGGCTGTCGGGCGTCTTGCGACCGGCAAATTTGAGCATGGCAGGCCAGAACAGGGCGTGGAAGTAAACAATATCTTTGCCGATGAAGTGCACCTGTTCAGTGTTGCCATCGGGGTCGAGCAGTGCATCGAAATCAATATTTTGCTGATCGCAATATGATTTGAGCGACGCGAGGTAGCCCACGGGAGCGTCGAGCCACACATAGAAAAACTTGCCGGGGGCATCGGGAATTTCAATGCCGAAATACGGTGCGTCGCGCGAAATATCCCAGTCGTTCAGATTGGCTTCGCTATCGGCGTCGCCGGTGCCCAGCCATTCGCGGGTCTTGCCAAGAATCTCGCTTTGCAGACGTTTGTTGCCTCGCGCATTGCTGCCCGTCGTCCATTCTTGCAGGAACTGGACGCATCGCGGGTCGGACAGCTTGAAAAAAAAGTGTTCCGATGTTTTTAGAATCGGGGTTGCGTTGGTAAGCGCCGAATAGGGATTGATGAGTTCGGTCGGCGCATAGACGGCGCCGCAGGATTCGCAGGAATCGCCGTACTGGTCTTTGGTGTGGCAGCTGGGGCATTCGCCTTTGATATAGCGGTCGGCCAGGAACATGCCTTTGACGGGATCGTAGAACTGTTCGATGTTGCGTGTGCTGATCAGCCCCGCCGCTTTCAGTTTGCGGTAAATGTCGTGCGACAAGGCGATGTTCTCGGCCGAGTCGGTGGAGTGCCAGTGGTCGAATTTGATATGGAAGCCGTTCAGGTACTGCGGCCGTTCGCTGGCGTAGCGTGCCACCAGTTCTTGCGGGGTGATGCCTTCGCTTTCCGCTTTGAGCATGATGGGCGCGCCGTGGACGTCGTCCGCCCCCACGAAATGCACTGTGTGCCCCGACATTCGCATGGTTCGCACCCAGATGTCGGCCTGGATGTACTCCATGATGTGACCGATATGGAAGGAGCCATTGGCGTAGGGAAGGGCGGTAGTAACAAATATCGTGCGCGACATGAATAAGCGTATAAAAGAGGTTGAAGGGATGGCGTACGCGAGTGCGCTGGGCAGCAGTCGACCGTATAGGCCGGGGCGCAGCACAGGCTATTGTAATGAATCGACCGCGAGTTGGGGGAACCGGGGCATGCGACCTGCTTTAACAGGCCGCAGAGGACTGGGGTGCGAGGCAATGCACCCTGCCCGGCAAGAGGGGGTTATGGAATTTCGCGCATTTCGACGTCGACGACGTCTTTTTTATTGAACGCATTTTTAGCCGTGCCGGCCTGGTGGCGTTTGTCCCAGTAGGCGCGCACACCAAATGGACGGCCTTTTATACGGGCGACCACATAAAGCACCCCAATGGCAATGGCTGTGGAGACCATGAAAATAAACGCCATGGCCAGGCCAAAAATAGCCAGAACGAAGAAAAGTGCAGCGCGAAGTATTTGATTAAATGTATTCATCTTAATAAGTAGACACCTCTGGCAGAAAATAATTCCCCTAATCCGCTATTCTTAAGGCTTTGGTAATTAGTATCTTTACAAAGGCCTTTTGATATGAGTTCCACTCCTGAACAAATCCGTGCTGTGCTTGCCGAAGTCATTGACCCAGAGACTAATAAAAAATTGGGTACAGGCATTAAAGACAGTGAAGTGAAGCTGGATGGAGGCGAATTAAGTCTTACTGTAGCGCTCGGCTACCCTTTGCACAATGGGTCGGAACCGCTGCAGAAACTAATTGAAACGGCTTTACAGCCGCTGGGCATCGTATTGAAGCAGTTAAACATTACTCAGCGCATTGCTACGCATGCTGTGCAGCGCAGCCTGAAGCCCATGCCGAACATCCGCAATATCATTGCTGTGGCATCGGGCAAGGGGGGCGTAGGGAAAAGTACCACCGCTGTCAATATCGCCCTGGCGCTCTCTAGCCAGGGCGCGCGGGTGGGCTTGCTGGATGCCGATATCTACGGCCCGAGCGTACCTATTATGCTGGATTTATCGGGCAAGCCCGAGAGCCTGGACGGAAAAACCATGGAGCCGCTGATGGGGCATGGCCTGCAGGCCAATTCGATTGGTTTTCTTATCGACGAAGACGCGCCGGCGATCTGGCGCGGTCCCATGGTCAGCCAGGCGCTGGAGCAATTGTTGCGTCAAACCAACTGGAAGGATCTGGATTATTTAATTGTTGATATGCCGCCCGGAACTGGCGATATTGCCCTGACGATGGCTCAGAAAGTGCCATTGACGGCCGCCGTCATTGTGACCACGCCGCAAGACCTGGCGTTGGCCGATGCTCGCAAAGGGTTACGGATGTTTCAAAAAGTTGAAGTTCCTGTCATTGGGATCGTCGAGAATATGTCCGTGCACATTTGTTCGAATTGCGGCCACGCTGAACCGATATTCGGTCAGCATGGCGGCCGCGACATGGCTGCCGAGTTTAATTTGCCCTGGCTGGGGGCGCTGCCGCTGGCGCTCGATATCCGTACTCAAACCGACTCAGGAACACCTTCTGTTATTGCCGATGCCCAAGGAACTATTGCCGCGCTCTATCAGGACATCGCACATAAAATCGCGACCCATGTTGCCGCTTTGCAAGATGCCTTCCGTTGTTGTTCGTCAATAAACCGACGATGCGCGCGGCAGTGGTTTGTCTGGTGGTTGCCTGCGGGCTGATGGGGCCCCAGGCGCATGCCGCCAAACCCGAAGTGATCATCGATCCGGGCGGAGTGCCGCCGGCCGCGTTGCGCTCGATCATGGGCGCCGTTGACGCGATTACCCGCCTGGCCGAAGACCAGGACGGCGGCGAATTGTCGCGGTTAAGGCGTCGCGCGCGCGACGCGACTTTGTCAGCGCTGGAAACCCAGGGTTATTTTTCTTCTAAAGTTACGCTGGAAGCAAGCGAGGACGCCGTTGGCGAGGTCTGGGATATAAGCATCGAGCCGGGCGAGCGTACGCTCGTCGACGGCGTCGATCTTGAGTTTTCAGGGCAGATCGCTTCGGCTCAGTTCGAGGGACGCCGTGCCACGTTGCGCAAAGACTGGCCGCTAGAGGCCGATATGCCGTTTGTCAACGAGCAATGGAGCAATGCCAAGACCAATCTTATTGACAGCGTCAGCCGCAAGGATTTCTACCTGGCCCGAGTGACGCAGTCGCAGGCGACGATCAATGCCGAAGAGGCTAAAGCGGATCTGCACGTCGCCGTCGATAGCGGCCCCGTGTGCGCATGGGCGAGCTGCGCATGATCGGGCTTAAACGGGTGCCCCCCAAACTGATTGACCGCTATGTGCGTTATACGCCGGGCGATCCCTATGATCAGGACAAGCTTGACGAATGGCAGCAGGCCCTGCAGTCGACCTCGTTTTTTCGCGGGGCATTCGTGACGCTGGATAGTGCACCGGCCAATACCGTCCAGCTACCTGACGGCGAATTGCAAATGCCGTTGCAGGTGCGCGTGACTGAAGCTCCTGCGCGTCGCTTCACCTCGTCGCTGGGGGTGGACAGCGACAATGGCGTCCGCGTTGAAGGCCTGTACCGCCAGAATGTGGTGCTGGGTCAACCTGTCTGGATAGAAACCGGTGTCGGGGTCGACAAGAATCGTCAGCGTGCGTTTTACGATGTCCATCTGGCGCCCACATCCAAGGGCTACCAGGATAGCGTGGGCGTGTTGTACAACCACTCCGATATTGAAGGGCTGGATACGCAGCGCTATGGCCTGGGATGGAAGCGTAAAATCGAGACCAAGGCCAGTGGGGATAGCCGAGTCGATTACGAGACGCAGTGGGGGTTGATCGGCGCTTACGACAAAACTGAAATTGAGGGTGCTGAAACGTATGAGGTGCCATCCTTGGTCGGCACGTGGCAATGGCTGCGCCGGGATGTGAACGATAAATACGATCCGCGTGAGGGCAACCTGATTGACCTGGGGCTGGGTGCAGGGGTCACGCTCGATAAGGGCGAGCCATTCTATCGTACGAGTTTGCGTGTGCAACAATGGTGGCCCGTCGGCCGTCGCGATGTGCTTACTGTACGTGGCGAGGTCGGGAAGGTCTGGTCGCACACTGATCGTTTGCCGGAAGATTTTGGTTTTCGTACGGGCGGCGCCCGTACTATTCGGGGATATCGTTTTCAAAGCATCGGGGTTGAGCGCGGCGACGCCATTATCGGTGCGCCGACGTTGGCGGTGGTCAGCGTTGAATACATGCATTACTTTAACGAAACCTTTGGTATGGGCGTGTTTGTGGATGCGGGGGATGCGGCCGAGTCTTTCGGCGATATGGACATCGCCCTGGGGTATGGGCTCGGGGCGCTGGTGCGTACGCCTGCCGGCCCATTTTCAGTCGATCTGGCTTATGGCCAGCGAGATAAAAGATTGCGTTTGCATTTTTCCTTGGGTATTGCGTTTTGAGCTGGTTTCTACGCTGGACGCGTCGTTTTTTTCTTTGGTTCGGGCCGGCCCTGGTGCTGCTGTTGACGCTGGTGTGCGCGTTCGTCGTGTGGGGCGTGGGTACGCAGGCCGGCACACGGTGGGTTTTGCAAACCGCCGTGCAGCAAATGGACGGTGAGGTCGGGGAAATTGAAGGGTCGGTCTGGCGCGGTGTGCGCATAGGCCATCTGGCGGTCAAAACTCCGGTGGTTCTGGTGCAGTTGCAGAATCTTTACCTGCAGGTCGACTGGCGGGCGCTGATGCAGAGGCGGTTGCATGCGCAGGACCTATCGGTTGATAAGCTGGCTATCGATATTCTGCAGGCGGCCGAGAAACCGGCATCGTCCACGCCATTTTCCATGCCGGTTTTACCTATTCAAATTGCGTTCGATCGAATTTCGCTGGGTGAACTGAGCCTGCGGCTCAACGGTGAGCCATTGCTGGTAAGCGTACAAGACTTGATGGCGTCGCTCGCGGTGACGGATGAAAAAGCGCAGCTTGTCTTCCAAAGTCTGACGGTTGGCGATAAAGCTAATCAGGCAGACATCGAAGGCCAGATCAATGTACTTGAGCTGGCCGATCCCTGGCCGCTGGAAGTGCATCTGAAAACGCGGGCTAAGGCGCTGGAGCCTGATTCCCCGCTGTGTTTGCGCCGTTTTTTGCCGGATTTGCCGACCGCTGCCAAGACGGGCGGTGCTAAGGATGGCGCAGATGATGAAAAAGACGCATTGACGGAGTTGAGCGGGCTCAGCACCGCCTGCGCTCTGGATATCGATGCGTCGGTGACGGGGTCTTTGCAGCAGCTTGAGGTGGCCTTGACGGGCAGTGGGCAAGATGTGCATTTCGATGTGAATTAGACCGGCTCAAATTAAACCGGAAAACGGCCCTAATTAAACCGGAAACGGATCAAATTAAACCGGAAAACACTAAGTAGGGGGATGGCTTCAGGCAATCATACTTGATTGCCTTGGGGCGTCAGCACGGGCACGCGGAGAGCGCTCCAGCAGCACAGCGGAGCCACGCCCTTGCCAACAGCTTCTCGACGTTTCCCAGCAAGCTCCAGCCTCAATCATGAACATCACCCCATGCGTTACACTCTCTCACAGTTAGACAAGAGGAGAAGGAACCATGGCCAATCTGTTTTTGATCGTTTTGCTATTGTCGCTTATAGCGCTGGTACTTGGCATCATTAAACCCAAATGGAGTATGCCGTGGGCTCAAGCTCCCAAGCGCTGGAAGTCGTCCGGGCTCTACCTGCTCGTAGCCGCAGTGTGCTTCGTAGGCTTTGGAGTAAGCACAGATAATGAAGGCTCTCAAGCTCCCGGCGCGGCATCAACCGCCTCGATTGCAGCTACCGCACCGGTAGGAGCAAAATCAGCCAACACCCCAACCAAGCCGAAACCGCTCACAGCAAAGGAGCTAGTCGCCCTGCGAATGCCTGACGCACAAAAGGGATTTCTTGGGGTTATGGCTGCCGCAGCCGTGGCATACGATGATGCTCCCAATGAGCTGGTAAAGTCCAAGATTGCCAAGCAGCGCAAGATTGATTCGCGAGAATTTACACCCGGCAGCAAGCTAGAAAACTGGACCGGTGTTATAGAAGGGTTGCAAACGAACGGCGACGGGAAAGCAATCGTATCCATCCGGGCAAACGCGACGACGACATTCAAAACATGGAACAATGCCTTTTCGGACATCAAGGACGGCACCCTCATCCCCCAGGCTTCACCGTTGTTTGATGTGCTAGCTGGGCTCTCCGAGGGCACGCCAGTAAGCTTCTCTGGCTTTCTCGCCTCGGAGGGTAGCGCAACGGAACAGGGCTCTGTTCGGAAACCGGAATTTATCGTCCGATTTGAGAGCATTGAGCCTCTGCTCTAACCGGCCATACCCAGGATGCCCGAATCCACATCAAAATCCATTCCGCCACGGCTGCGCGCCTCTTGAACGCGCGCACGCCCCTCTGAATCAATCTTGATTTTCAGCTGACCGCCCACGTCCACCTGGCTGCGCTGGGCCGCAAGGCCCGGCACCGAGCCAGGGGTGGCCACCGGCGCGCCCAGGGCAGCCTCGGGCGAACCGCCCGCCGCCGGTGCGGCCATCGACGCGATACCCAGGCGACCCTTTGCCCAGTCAGGCATCCAACTGGTCAGGTCCGCGACGCTGGTGCGCAGCCAGGCGGTTAACTGGCCCCAGCGCGCCTTAATGCCATCCCACAGGCCGCTGATCCACTTGGTGCCGGTCTCGGTCAGCGACTTGGTTTCAAACATGCCAAATACCGCATCAACCCCCTGGCCCAGCAGCGTAGCAGGGTTAAAGCCCACCAACTGCTTGACCAGCTCGCCGATGCCCTGGGTGAAGAACGTTTTGACGCCTTCCCACATCTGGCCGAACCAGGTCGTAATACCGCTCCAGTTCCGGTAGATCAACATGGCCGGACTAAATGAAGCGAGCTGCTGGGCAATTTGTCCAGGGCTTTGGCTAAAGAACCGCTTAATCCCTTCCCACATCTGGCCAAACCAGGCCGCAACACCATCCCAGTTTTTGTAAAGCAGGAACGCAATACCCGCCACGGCCGTGATGCCGGTAATGATCCAGCCTATGGGCGTAGTCAACAGCGCCAACGACATAGCGCGTATAGCACCAATCACCGCCGGCACGGCACGCGCCGCCAAGCCAAGCAGCCCTCGAGACAGCGACACCAGTGACGTAGCCGCCATAGCCACGCCACCCACCGCGAACCTCACCAAACCCGCTCCAGCGAGCGCCACACTTCGCCCTAACCGCAGAAGCCCCGCTGCCGACCAAACAAGCGCGTTCTTTGCAAAGACACCCAGGCGCCAAACCGCTAAACCGACAGAGAGCACAAACTTTCCCGCCATGATTCCCGCCACACCAATAAGCAGATTCCCAAAGCCGCCGATCCGATCAGCGACAAAGGATACCGCCCGCCCCACCATTTTCAGAACATTCC
>LNAP01001546.1_pt1 | contig 24169 bp, 31 predicted proteins | sample 602601 | NCBI WGS metagenome assembly LNAP01 (sample SAMN02440304, study PRJNA202911) | soil metagenome | biome: Subtropical and temperate rainforests or woodlands; isolation source: soil samples (1 kg each in a 20% v/v slurry with milli Q water) were... ...
GATTTCTGTAAAGCACATGAACTTAGAAAGATGCTAGGTCAGAAACTCGAATCTCATACTCCTAACAAATCTAAGTCGCCCAGGCTAAAGATATGAATATGCCCTCCTCGTGAGGGCTTTTCTTTTGTCTTGATAATCGACCGTGTTCCTATCACTCAAGCGCCGTTAGGCTTCTTTCTCCGAAAGCAACCCCCGCAGGGGCTCTCCCTATGGGAGGTCAGCTACGGTATAGCATTTGTCTCAGGTCTTCGACCAGGCGCAGCTATCGTCCCATCGGGACAATGCCGACAGGCAACCTCTTAAAACCCTAGCCCTACGGCGACTGAGTCCTTAGAAGGGTATTTGAAAATTGCCTTCTATCTTAATGTCTACCTTCTGTCTTCCTATCTCTTGTTTTTTACGAATATTCATCTATAACTAAAGTATGGAAAACAAAAAAGGAGACAGCCATGACATACTTAGCAGAACACAATTATTTCGACGGAACTTCAATTCATCAAGAAAAATACGAGCACCTATTCAATTCGTTAGTTCCAGAAGAAGGGGAGTCTGATACTGTCAAGGGAGAGACATTGCGTGTCGCTAGTCGAATCTATCGAGATTGGTTTAATAACGGATTCTGCAACATCACCGCTCCTCACTTTGAATTGATGCTTGATTTTCTACGTAGCCAAGAATCAAACTACGACTTCGGTTGTGAAATGAATGATATTGATGGTGTCGTACAAGAAATTAAGCACAGCGGAGAGTATCCCATCGATTTCGAGGAATACGGTCATATATCAGATTCCCTCGAAAGCATATTAAATAAGATAGTGCTAAAACTTTACTAAAAAAATGCCCTCCAAGTGAGGGCTTTTCTACATCCTTCTATCTTAATGTCTACCTTCTGTCTCGTTACCTCTTGTGTTTTATGAATAATCTTATATAACTAAAGTATGGATACACACAAAAGGAGACAGCCATGACAGAGCAAGACGCAAAGTATTTCAATAAGCTAAATTCACTTAAAAGCACTGTCTTTAATGAGTTGGTTGCTTCCTACCGATTTAACAACTATGAAGGTGACGATGATTTTTTTATGGATAATCTAAATAGACACTTCAATGAAATTGTTTATCCTTACACAAAGAGCTTTGTGAGAGATTTCGCAAAACGAAATCCTGACCTGTTTGGCAAGTTTAGTCGTGATTGGTACGACATTAATGCCTTGCCTGAAGACGAGCAGCAAGTACAACTTCTTGACTTCTACCTCAATGGTTATGCATGGAGTGAATTTAGTGAAATAGTTAGGGTCGCCAAGCTCGGTTAAACGAATGTGCCTAGATAAGACCCTCCTAGTGAGGGCTTTTCTTTAGGCTTGATCTTCACCCATGCTCTTATCACTCAAGCGCCGTTAGGCTTCTTTCTCCGAAAGCAACCCCCGCAGGGGCTCTCCCTACGGGAGGTCGGCTAATGAGAGGATGTCTTCCCAAAAAATAAAGAACCCTCACTCGGAGGGTTCATATCAGAAACTATTCATGATGGATTGGAGTTGTCTTTTGTAGCTTTGATGAACGATGTTCTTGCCAACCTCTAATTGTCGGATGCCGAAGTTCACCATGTCTCGAATGTGTCTCTCATCATTTGCGTGATTTTTACCAAAAGGAAAATTAAAAAGATAGGCACCAGATTCCTTATGTACCTCGTATTCTCGTTCATCCTTGTCTTTGGTGATGACTACTCTGTTTTCAACATCGAGTGAGCGATTTACAAATTCATTAATTTCTTTGATGGTTCTTAAGTTATCGGCGTTCATGGTGTTCTCCTTTATTGTGTTTCCATACAATAGTTATAAGTGATATTTCATAGAAAGCAAGAGAAGTTAAGATATGTGGTGGTGAATGATGACAAACGGCTGTTTGATTGTTTTGTTAACCATTTGTCCAGAAGTCTACCTCCTGTCTTCTAATCTCTTGTGTTTTATGAATCTGCTTATATAACTAAAGTATGGATACACACAAAAGGAGACAGTCATGAGTACATATTTCAACATCGTTAATCTAGACAAGAAGGAGCAAGCATCTTTAGTTATTGTCAAGACCCAAGCTGAAGTGGATGCGACTATCAGCGAGTGGGAAGAGAAAAATCAAGAAAAATGGACTAGAGAAGACCGAGATCCAGAGTTCTACGAAATGCAGAGCGATGGTTCATGGGCGAAGGAAGTAAATCGTTTCTATCATTCTCGCCAGAAGATGGTAATGGGTTTCATTTTTTGGGAAGCATGTGCCAACCAATGGGGACACACCTCCTCTTGGTTTGGGGATAAAGTAATCGTGATTTGTGATGGCCCCTATAGCATTGGCATAGTTGATTTCTCCGAGGTAAACCGTACTTACAAAGAAGTGAAGTTCTATACTTCCTATGAGGAATGGGAGGAAGCAAAATATAAGAATTGTTAATGACGAATAGCCCTCCGAGTGAGGGCTTTATTTCGTCCGTTTATCTTAATATATACCCTTTATCTCTTCATCTCTTGCTTTTTATGAAATTTCACTTATAACTAGATCATGGAAGACAAAAAAGGAGACAGCCATGACAGACCCAAGAAATACAAATTACGCCAAAATAAAAGTGTCTGGATTTGATGTTGAGTTAAAAAACGGCAATTCTGGTTTCGCTAGAGCATATCTAATGAAATCAGGAAAGCGAACTGGTCAATTCACCAACTTTATGGATAACAAGCAAAGTGTTGATAGGAAAGATCCCGCGACTTGCCGAAAGGGAAGCCACTTGGACTTCGCGTTACATAAACTTGTTGAGATGATAAAAACCAAGAATTAAGGTTTTGCAGTAGGAGGGGAATTTCCCCTCTTCATATCCGAATAAAGAAGCGACCCTCAGAGATGAGGGTGTTCTCGTCTCTTGACCTTTTGCCGATCTCCACTATAAATATCTAAAACAGGAGATTATATGGATGCAAAGACACAGATCGGACAAGATAAAGATTTTCAGATAGCGCTACAGCACCGAGCTTTTATGAATGTGATGACTTCAGCAGCTTATACAGCACCACTATCCTTCTGTGAGATAGTGCTCAGTGAGAGACTTTGGAACTGCGCTCAGATTGACATATTTGATGGATTTGCGGATTTGAATGAAGAAGGCATGACAGACGGAGATATAGCTCGTCTTCTACAGAAGCTTCTCTTTCTTGATTTCCTGCGCGATTGCCAACAGAAGAACGATTTCACTCAACTAAAGATCTTTCTCATTGTTTGAAGACGAAAAAAAGCCCTCACTTGGAGGGCTTTATCTATATCGATAATTAATCATTGCCAAGCAGATTGATCATACTGTCGCCTCTCGCATGTAGCTTTCGTATTCCTTCAACTGCATAGCTTTGTCTTCGTCAGACAACGGATTTTTGATCAGCCGTTCAAGATTGTATTTTTTAGCGAGATCAATCAAGCTGGTGGGCAAGGACAACAAACCAGATTTATGCGCCTCATGCAGAAAGGTAATATTGAGGAAAAAGTAGTCGGGCGGCTCATCCACGATTCCCAAAAGCTCTTCAAGCGACTGGTTCAACTCAGCAGCAGGGGCATACTTTCCTTGTTGGTACTGAATGTCCAGCGTCAGTGACTCGGAACTGGGAGCAGAGAAAAAGTTGTTCACATTGCACACGCACCAGCGTTTGTGCGAGTCTGGAATGCGAGATACCCCAGACGGAATGGACTTTCCCGTTGCCACCACATCGCCATTCAAGTCCGACAGCACAGCGAAGGCAGGGAGCGTGACAAACTTCGCTTCAAGGTGTTCCCCCGTCAGCCCAAATTTGCTCATGATGGTGTTTACCCGATCTTCATGGGCCTCAGGTGAAGCATTTTCGCCGCTCACAACCACTAGCTTCTTGACTGCTCCATAGCTGTCGATGAATTTCACAATTTCGGAAATCTTCAATTGGCCGGAGTCGTGGATCATGATGGTTGCCCGTTCGCACACGTAGACACAAACGATGCAGGTCATTACGTCGGCCGTGAAGAAGCCCTTCGCTTTGCTTGACCCCGCCTCAATCACACCCGCGCCATCCTGTGTAATCTCTACCAATCCATCAAAATGCGACATACAGCCCTCTCCAATTGTCCAATACCCTGATAAGAAAAAAGCCCCACGGAGGGGCTTTTGTTTGGCTATTCTTTAGTCCTTAGCGCGGGTCATCGATGAAAGTCGGAAAACCTTGCGCATCGTAGCGCGGATCGTGCTCAGGCGGGTCTTCATACTTGTCTACTTGCTTGTAGAAGTCATTCCGCTCAGAACGGTTGCAAAGCCGATAGGACGCTTCAGCTTGCAATTTCTCCACTTCAAAAGTCTCATCATCAAAAGTCTTGAAGACATACGCATGTTGTCCCAAGTCTTTGCTGACGATATCGATTACTTGGAAATACAGCCCGGGAGCTCCACCGTTCATCACTACATCGCTAATGTTGAACTTAAAAGGAGTCGGCATATAAAACCTCATTCACTTCTTTGGCTACAAACTGGATTGTAGGGTAGCCGTCTAATAGCTGGGTTGTCGGGTCAGATGACCACTTTGCTCGATCTCCTCGAAAAAAGGAGGGTTCACAGCAAAGGCAGCAATAAAGCACTGCCACGGACAAACTTGGATTCGTCTCCTAGTGTTGGTAATACGGGTTGAACTTCCATCTGGCAGGTGATCAGACTGCCGCTAGCCGTGCGAGAAAACTCCTGAAACACAAACGGGGGAGTCATGCTACCGGAGAGCAGTCCCCCATGTCCACTGAAATTTGCTCCTCAGTTCTCTAGCGGCACCGTGAAGGCATCAAACACCCCAACGGCATAGCGGTAGCAGGCCAGCGCGAATGCCTCATTAAGCGACACCAGCGGCTTGAAATTCTCCACAGTCACCGTGCCATCGTCCGCCAGGTCTGAGACATCCACGGAACCGAAGGAGAGGAAGAGCTCACCCGCGAGCTGCGCAACCTGGTCGACCTTCCCATGGTTCTCTGGATTCGCCACGGCATCACACAGCCCGCCATCAAAGCTGATAGTGAGGCTCTGATGCAGGACAGTCTTCCCGTCCACTGCCACGATATGCGACTCCATCGCGATCAAGTCCAGCTTCTGAGAGATCGCCAGTTCATGGCTATAGGCCGAACTACTTCCATCGCCTGAAGGACTTTTGACAAATTCCGTCCTTCGCAAAAGCTCATCCACTAATGTCATTTTCAACACCAAAAAGGGAGAAGTCCGCATCCTATCAAGCTTATGGTAAGCCCGTCTATCTGAGCGGATGTCCACCAAAACAGAGCCTCTTGCTTTCTTTGAATTCTCCAATATAACTAGAAGATAAACAGGAGAAATCATGAAAGAAAAAGAACTAGAAAACAAAGTGGTAAGCGGTGGTGTGGAGCTAACCTTGCCCCGTAATATGAGGCTAGAAGATTTTGAAGCCTTGTATCCCTCAACCCTAGAATTCCAACATGTAGTCAACATCAATCTACGCAATCCTGAGGGCAGACTTGAACGCCTTGATGAACTCGCTAGAGTTGGAGGCGATACAGCAGTCCACTATATGCTTGCTTCCGCTGCAAGTTCTGGTTGGGGTAATGTTGTTGATCATATGGTGAAGAACTATTCAATACCCTATCAGCAAAGCAGTAATGCGATGCAGTTAGCGGCAGGATTAGGTCATACACAAGTCGTTGAGGTTTTTATTGAGCGTCGTATACCCTTCAGCGCAACGGTGCTCGCAATAGCCGCTAGCCAAGGGCAATTAGATGTGGTTGAGCAACTTCTTGAGCATGGTGCATCGCCCGCAGCCGGAATTAATGCTGCAGCCATGTCAGGTCAGATAGAAGTAGTGGAAAGACTCTTGAAAGCAGGGGCAAGTATTGATGCCGCTATGGAACGAGGAAGCGAAACAGTAAAAGACTTCTGTAAAGCATATCGCTTAAGAGAGCAGCTTAATCAGATGGCAGAGAAAGTGCAGGTAAACAAAAAGCCCACTGTTAGAAAGATATGAACTAAATATGCCCTCCCCATGAGGGTTTTCTTTCGCGTTGCTGATCACTCAAACGCCGTTAGGCTTGTTTCTTCGAAAGCAACTTCCTGCGGAGCTCCCTACGGGTCCAGCTTACGCAATTCATCTTGCCACTTATCTTATAGTTTAACTCCTGTCCTTAATCTATTGACTATTACGAAATCTCGTTCATAACAATAGGAGATAAAAAAGGAGTAGGCATGAAAAAGCTGTTTGAATATATCTTTGGTGAAAAAGTGGATCGACATCTCATCGATATTGTCGACAACACCTATAAAAGTCTTCAGTTGAATGAGCGAGGTGGAACTTCTATTGACACGAGAGAGTTATATAGTGACCCCGAGTTCATCCGTAAGGTAGAAGAGGCCAGGAAAGCTCTAGGTTTCTCCGGTCAATAACCAGTATCTATCTTAGTCATCCTTCTATCTTCTACTTTGCCACCTATCATAAAATCTCTTGTCTTTTACGAATACTAAGCTATAACTATAGTATAGACACCAAGGAGACAAGCATGAGTTCAACAATACTTCAATCATTCAAAATATTCAGAATCACAGATGGGACAAATTCATTCTACATCGAAGGTTCAGTAAGTGAGTCTAGTAACTGCTCGCCAAAATATTACGATACCGTATATTTTAATGCTGCATCGAAGGACGCCGAGACATTAAGCCTCCGTGTTATCAACCATGCCCGCTCCGTTGTGTTAGGATGCACTAGACTAAAAAGTGGAAATGGGATATCGGTGGAGGATGACGTTCACACCATCATAAGACGCTACCGAAGAAACCTTAAGCTAGCCAAAACTGTAGTAGTGAAGAAAATCGTCCAGCAAGATAAGTGTATTTTTGTAGAACCAATTGTTGACGATGAAGATCAATTCGCCTTGGCTGCACCAGGTTTTTGTTATACGTATGGGGGCATCCGTGTTCTTACATCAGATGAGGTTGAAGACAACCGTTTAATACATGACTTCCTAAGTAGTCAAATGACTGTGAAGGATGCCCTTAAGCTAAGAGAAATAGACGGGACTTTCATTTCATTCACAAAAATATGCGAATCCGATAGCGATGAAGATCTTGCGGTGATACTCGAAGCTACGGATGAATTCCATCTTCCTCGAATGATCGAAGCATGGTCAAATGTTAAGAGCGAAGAAGAGATCTTGAATCTCATGTCGGACGAAAAGCTCGATGGACTATCGAAATATTATTCCTATTCCAAGAGTTGTCAGTCCATCAAGCATAAAAGAGAAATCACAAGAAATGCTGCGAAGTTGAATGTGCTTCTTGCTAAAAAAGCGCAGCAACCGATAAGAGTAATGAAGATATAAACGATGCCCTCCAAGTGAGGGCTTTTATTTTGTCCGCCTATCTAATGTTCTGCCTTTTATCTCTTCACCTCTTGCTTTTTATGGATATTCATCTATAACTATAGTATGTAAATGACGGCAGGAGAATGCTATGAAGACACAAAAGGACTTTCTAAAAGAGTTTATCATCACTCACGAGAATAACCATCATCGCCCATATGGAGATGTGGGGCACCAAATTGGAACTAATGCGCTGTTCTACTCAGAGAGGGATGAAACTTTCTATATCAAGTTTAAGAAAGGCTACAACAACTTTGTGTATGTGGATGTGGACGAAAATCTTCTACATCTTAAGACCAGAATGTATAACAAAAATACAGGGGCGCACGATATTGAAATTCATCCAGATAAACTCTCCGAAACCGATAGCAAACTGTTAGACGGAATAATCTCACCCTTTCGAAGCTCATTCTTGAATTACAAGCTGCAGCAAACGCTTGAGATGAACAACCCCGTGGCTAGAGGCAAGTTATGCAAGATATGAGACAAGATCAATGGGCACTTAGATACTACGGTGAGATTGTTGAAGCATGCCGTTATTCCAATTATTGGAACACTTACTACATGAGTGAGTCTGAGCGACTTGGATACACAAGCAAGGCCGTTTTTGATAAGGCTTATAGCTCATTGTGTGCTGAGTTAATCAAACACGAAGATGAGTCTCTGGTCAAGACAATGAAAGATGAGTACCAAAGTTGGGACAAAGACCAGACAGTTGATCTCATCACGAGGATCAAGCCATTCACATTCTTCCGTGGCACTCTTAGATAGACCTGCTAATCACTCAGTCGCCGTTAGGCTCTCTTTAAGAGTAACCTCCTGCGGAGCTCCCTACGGGTCCAGCTTACGCAATTCATCTTGCCACTTATCTTGTGGTCTACCTCTTGTCGCCTAATCTATTGTCTTTTACGAATTTTCTCCTATAACTAAAGTATGGACACACACAATAGGAGAAAAGCCATGACAACAATAAAAAACTTAACCCCACACGACATCACAATCTTCAACTCACAAAACGAGCCGATTGTTTATTCAAAGTCTGGATACATCGCTCGTGTAGCAGTGAATAGAACTAAAGTCAACGAATTGAACGGCATTGATGTTTTCGCCACCACCTACGGTGACATCAATGTAGCAGATGACTTTGTTAATGAACCAAACACCATCTATATCGTCTCTGCGATGGTGAAATCCCATCCAAACTGCCCAACCAACTTCTACGGCTTAGGAGACCAAGTTAGAGATGAAGCCGGTAAGCCAATTGGTGCTAAAGGCTTAGTAGCCTAAAAAATGCCTCGTAGAGCAGATAACAATAAAACCCTCACTAAGAGGGTTTTTCTCTTCATTCACTCATGCGCCGTTAGGCTTGTATGCCGAAGGCAACCCCGCAGGGGCTCTCCCTACGGGAGTTCAACCAAGTTCAGACTTTGGCTCATGTCTTCGACCAGGCGCAGCTATTGTCCCATCGGGACCTGCCGATAGGCATATCTTCAAAAACCAAGCCCCACGGCGTTTGAGTGGCACACATGGCAACACGAATTCCTTCTTGAATCCATCTATCCAATAGTTCACCTCTCGTCGCATCACCTCTTGTTTTTTACGAAGGTTCTTATATAACTAGATTATGGAAGACAAAAAAGGAGAATGCCATGAATATATACGAAGAACTTGAGGGTATCAAATTTGCGAACTATGAAAAATTCGATAAATATGAACGGGATGTGACTCTAATATTTGACAGATATGATCAAAACACACTAGTTGAGTTATATATTCAAGTAGTGGAGAAACTCTTGATTATTGAACGTGAGTATGAACATCGCCCCTGCGTGGATTCAGATTATGAATGTGGTTGTATATTTAATGTTTTAAAAGAATACTTGCGTGAAAATATATGCAATAAAAAAGTCGAGAGTGAGCTGTCACATTACATCTGAGTTCTTCTTGGATTCTGATTAAGCCCTCCTAATGAGGGCTTTTTATATCCACTTATCTTGTAGTCTACCATCTGTCTTCTAATCTCTTGCTTTTTATGAATATTCTCCTATAACTAAGGTATGAATACAAAAAAAGGAGAATATCATGACATACACATTGACGCTAACAAGCTGTAGAAATAAAAGTAACAAGACTCCTTGGGTCGCACTCATAGATAAATTTTCAGATTCTGAAGAGAAAGAGATGCATCACACATTCTTGAAAGCAGATCATTACGAGAAGCTCACTGGAACAAAATCTCAGTATGAGTGGGATCTAAAAGAAGGGGTTCTCTATAGAAAGGGAGACACCTACAACTACTCAAAATACTATGTAGATTACTTCTACATCAAAGATGGGCAAGAGCACATCATAGATACAAGAGCCGCTCGCGCCTATCTAAAAAATAATACGCTTGTTGCTGGCTGATAGTGTCAGTCATATCGCCACCAGAAAAATTTCGATAGCCCTCCTCGTGAGGGCTTTTTTATGTGTCAAGAAAACTGGCTTTTTTCTAGATTTTCCACCAATTCTAGTTATAGCGATTAAATAGCCCTAAAAGATCAACATTCGTTCCTCACAACAAAACGAGGAATGAATATGAATAAAAATACTATCTATAACATTGATGCTCTCGAAGGTCTGAATAACACTCCCGCCAATAGCATTGACTTCATCTTGACCGACCCCCCTTACGGGATCGCTGACAACAATAAGCGCACGAAGGTTGGGGGCAAGTTCGTCTCCACCCAAGAGGCATGGGGTAACGACTTTCAAGATAGTTGGAAAGATGAGAAGGAATATTGGGCATGGCTCAAGCCCTTCATCCTCCAATTTGAGCGCGTTCTCAAAGATGACTCCAACATCATTCTCTTCCTCGACAGGAAGCTCACTGGACTCATTGCTTACCTCATCGAGGATGAAACTTCTCTGAAATTCAGGAACAAGCTCTACTTCAACAAAGTGAATCCTCTCCCTTGTCTGAGGAATAATAATTATCGATCCTGCATCGAAGAGGCGCTGTGGATGTCAAAGGGCAAGGCATCTATCAACTTCACCACTCAGAAGGAGATGCGCCAGGTCTTTGATGGTCCCATCGGACGCAAGACCACTCAGCACCCCACGGAGAAATACCGCTGGATGATTGAGCCTCTTATCAAGAACCATAGCAAGGAAGGGGACATCGTTCTCGATGCTTTCTCTGGCTCGGGGTCCGTTATGGCTTATGCCCGTGAGCTCAATCGCAATGTCATCGGCTTTGAGAAGAGCCAGAAGTTCTATGACATGTCCTGCGAACGATTCACCACTCAAAAGCTGGATATCGCATTCGCTTAACTATGGATATCAAACGACTCACCAAGCTCGCTATTACACAGGTGATGCTCTCTTCACTCTTTCATGGCATCCCATTGGGATTGTTTGAGGTCCATTTCGGAGATGTCATTACCGAGTACCACGGACAAGGTAAGAGCACACTCGCTTACCTATATAGAAATCATCGCAGTGAAAGATAAATGCCGTCTGTCAATCAGTCTACCGTATGTCGGTAAATCTCTTGTCTTTTATGGAATATCACTTATAACTTAACTATCAACTAGGAGAAATTAAATGGCTAAATTAGGTATCAATCAAGAATTGGAAGTTCTTTTCAACAGGGTTTTGAATAAGCCAGAGCATGAAGGGGTTGCACACTACATTGGAGATTGTATGTTCAGTTTTAGTCATGTGGTCGAGGTTTCTTTCTTCAGCTCCAAGGGGGAGGGACACCAACCGCGCGAGACACCAAAGACTCTCCAATTCTTGACCTGGATGGGTTTAGAACACCAACCGCGCGAGACACAAAAGATATTTTTTTCTGTATCGATTCCTCCAAATGAGGGCGACTACTATTGGGCGCAGTTCTCTACTACATGCAGTAGCTTGCCCGAATTGCTTTCAAAAATTAATGGGGCACTTAAGGTTAAGTTTCGAAGGTCATTGAGCAAGTACCTGCAAAAGATGGAGCTGACCGAAAAGCTAGAAGTATCTCTTCCTAGTTCCGAAGCCCCAAAGAGAAAGATTGCGAAAATCTGACGGCTAATCCTTCACGCCGAACAAAGAATTGAATTGACAACCACCCTAACAACAGGAGAACGAATATGAGCAAATACATGTGGGTATGGAAAGATGATGATGGTATCTACCAAAATAAGGCAGATAGTCTTGCTGACATCATCGAAGAAGTCATTGAGTATTACGATGAAGAAGTGGAGGACTTGACCGTCAAGTTGGAAGGTGAATCCATCGTCGTGAACTTTCTCAGTGACTTGGACAATGATTGGAGTGAGTTCGATAGCACAGTAAAAGTTGAGCAGGAAGGCGACTTGAACCGCATTCAATATGTCATTCCGAATGAACCTTGGGATGTTGCCTACTTCTTAGAGTGCATGGCTAGGCTCAGTGAAGTGTTCTCACGACAAGACAAATTCCTGATTACTCGTCTTTGATGCCACCTATCCAAATGTCTACCGTATGTCGGCCAATCTCTTGCCTTTTACGGAATATCGCTTATAACTTAACTATCAACTAGGAGAATGTAATGACTGAAGATTATTTAACACAGCTAGAGCGAGGTTTAGAATCCCTAGAGCCTGCAAAACTAAAAACCAATTTGTTCTACAGTTTTAGCGAATGGAGAGCAAACATCGAACAAGATGGCGAAATCACTAACCCATGGTTCTATATCCACGATTGTTTGGCTACCCTTTGGGGATACTACGGCTATCTAGAGCATGCCGAAATTATGTCCAAACAAACATCTGAACTTCTTGCTCTACTTAAGAAGTCCAAGTCCGAAATTCTTAAAGTATTGTCAGAAGCTTTGCGCCTCGTCCAAGAGAAAAATGACTTCTATGACCAAGACGAATCCGTCATCAGCTAAATCTTACCCAACCAAAAGAAAGAGCCTCCTAGTGAGGCTCTTGTCATTTTTGAAATCTACATTAGGCTGTGTCTCATAAAACCAATATAGGAGACACCATGAACCCACTAATAAAAGACTTGGAAGAAGACATCAGAAGAGTAGGGCTATACGACTTTACCACCATCGATGACCTCATCACAGGACACGAGTTTGAGCACATATTTGCCAATGGACGGGAGGACAGCTTGCTTTCCTATGATTACGAGGAACAAGCGGCACTATGGACACCACAAGACCAACAAGAACTCTCTCGTCGTATCGTCATCTATGCCAAGGAAGCCTTCCCCAACAATTCCCGATTTGATGATGCCTTCTCTACGAAGCTCTATGAGTCACTCAGGGACAACATCGACATTTCCGACCAGGTAGAGGAGCTCCACCAGGCGCAGCTATCTGCCAAAGCCTCTGATGATTGGACTAAGCGCTCAAGCGATGCCACGGCTCTCTACGAGCGATTTAAACGGGGGGAAGTGGATGAGATGGCAGTGAAGGTAAAAGCGTCTGAAGCCGCCGCATCCCTCGCCCTACAGCTCTTTTTATCCAAGAGACTTCCCACCGACAGCAAACCCATGGAGATGCCTCAGGAGTTCGCCGGTAAGAAGGAATTAGAGGATGGTTTCAAAATGGGCTTTGAAGATGCTTTCCACAATCTATATACAGATGGAAAACAATCATTGAAGTATGCCGAACCTAACAAGCCCAAAAAGAACATAGAAATCAGCATGTAAATAGAAACCCCTCGAACGAGGGGGCTTTCTATTTTTATAAGAGATAAATGTCAGGAAATAACCTTGGGAGTTTTAAACCTAACATTTAACAATCTATAGAGTTTTTCAGATTTGTCAAGGAAGTTGCTGTCGCTCACAGTAATCAAGACTCAGGATACATCTTTGTAGTGTTCGAAGATTCCTTGGCTTAAAAGCGCTTGTTAAAGATGAGCCTTGGGATGTTGCTTACTTCTTGGATTGTCTTGCCAAGCTACATGACCGAGAAGATCAATTTCGTATTGTCGAACTATGACACCACCTATCTGAATGTCTACCTTATATCGGCAAGTCTCTTGCTTTTTACGGAATATCACTTAAGCAGATATTTACAGGCAATACAAAAAGCCAACTGGCGATTAGTTGGCTTGATTGAAGTATTGAACTTCTACAAGGCTGTTAGGCTGTAAAAATACTTCGCAGGAAAAACTGAAAATTCATCTACAATAATTTCCTTCATATCATCTGCAGATTTTTTATCTACTTTAATCACATAGTTTCTACAATGAACCTTAAAATTTGTTTCTGAATCTAGAATCTTCTTCAAAATAACGCTACATACATCAGAACTTACTTCTTCATCACACAAAATTCTGAACTTGATTTGTTCTTCAAAGGCAATCATTATTAATCTACATAGAAGTTAGCCAAAGCCCATTATAACGCCTAGAGTCTGAAGCCGCCGCATCCCTCGCTTCTTGGAACGACTTGCCAAGCTACATGACCGAAAAGACCAATTTCGTATCGTCATCTATGCCAAGGAAGCCTTCCCCAACAATTCCCGATTCGATGATGCCTTCTCTACGAAGCTCTATGAGTCACTCAGGGACAACATCGACATTTCCGACCAGGTAGAGGAACTCCACCAGGCGCAGCCACACCAATGATTCTGAACATAAAGCCCACTCCCTTTTTATAGTGAAGTGAGCATACCCGTGCTGCACACAGTAATCAAGCCTCAGGATACATCTTTGTAATGTTCGAAGATTCCTTGGCTTAAAAGCTTGTTCTTCAATATTCTTATTGACTGCGGAATTCTCTCCTCTGACCACTTAATAGGAGATTTTGAGGTATTCCAGAAATCCACGCCTAATGCCTGATGCTTTTTCTCTCTGTATTCTTTCAATAAGAGATTCAAGAAGAATTCATCCTTGCCATTCCAAGGGGTAAAGCTCCCACTCGCATCTTCTTTAATGATTCGTTGGATGCTATCGGGGAAAAACTCCTTCTCCGGTGCGGGCGCGGAGTAACGGGTATTCACTGCGTTAGGGCTCGCTTTGGGGGGAGATGAATCACCAGGTACAGAGTGAAGAACACTTCTACTTTCAAGACGAGAAAAAGCATCCTCCTGCTTACGAGAGCCGATTTCCTTTTTGATGCCTCGCTCAGCTCTGACTTTCTTCAAATAGTCCGCAATCTGAATATCAGACAAAGGCTTGCCTGAGCGACTCATTACACCGTCAGCTTGAGCTAGCTTTCTTATGTTCCCATAAGCTGTATCCGAGAACTCTAACCTTAATTTCTCACAACCCTTGTATAAATCAATCAATCTCTGCAGCTTATCAAATCGTTTTCTAAACCATCCAATATTTGAAGTGTGAGTCAAAGCAATTGACTCTCTTTCACTAATGATTGAGTCAAATAAATCATCGAATCCACTCATGCATAGTCTCCTAGTTATTTTTGTTGTATCAATACTCAGTTATAGACCAATAGCCGCATATGTCAACCCCAAGTAACCACAATTGATGTACAGAAGATAGCCAAAGCATATATAGGATGTAGCCAACTAATACCCATGCGATATCAGGAAGACCCCAAAGATACCCATGTTGATTTTTATTTGTGATGTAGTAACCATTGAAGAACCTATCGCAGTTAACTGGGGGTACAGATTTCAAGCTCAAAAAAATCCTTCAAGACCGTTGATAAACCTAGCTCTAATCAATAGCCGCCAGGTCAAAGAATAAAAACCCAGATCAGATCTTGATTTTTCTCCAATTTCTACTATATCTATTACAAGAACAAGGAGAAATTGATGGCACAAGAAAAGAAAAATACAGGTAGGCAGCATGAACGAAGAGTGACACTTCCACTCTTTGCTGAAGAGAATGCAATATTGGATAGGTTGAAGTCCAAAGAAGATATCAAGGCGGACACCGACGGTTTGCGCTTTGCTCTTCACTTCTACGATAAATACAGACCAATGATAGAGGTGCTCGCTTCTTTTGAGAGAACCATGCACTCAATGAAAGAAGAGCTCACCAATGAGATGAAGAATATCTCTTGGAGACAGAATGCCAATTTTGAAATTTCTGAACAGGTTCTAGAAGCCATCCAAAAGAAGGGGAAATAAGATGGCATATTTCATATCCCCAGATATCGTTAACAACGAAGAAAAATACAAAGACTATCTCGGTGGCGCAGCTCGTTACTACACAATGGCTATGAGAGCCGAAATCAAAAAGCAATTTCCCGACTTGGATGCTGAGAAAGTAGATCTTAATGATCCCAAGTTCAGAGACATTGCCAAGCAAGTAGTCTGTCCTATCAGGGTGTCTGGTGACTTGTCCCGCTCTTTGGGTTTAGACAACATAATTGTGGACGAGAAGATACTCAGCCATCTATTCAATGGTCATTGCCCTACTGAGGTTGTTCCAGAGGATTCACATCTAAGAAGCTATGCGGTCACACCACACGAGAAGATTGGCTCTGTCATTCCATTAAATAACAACAAAGCTACTTTGAAGGATGGTGAGTATGTCTATGACGGCAAGAGACGCATGTCCACCGAATTGCTCTTCACCTTAGGTAAAGCTGAGTCTGTGTATTTCTGTGCCTTGGCTACCAAAGATCCATCTGTTTTGAACAAACTTGCTGACATCCATCATAAAGTTATGGAGCAAGTCATACTTCCTCTAATTACTGACCTGGCAGTGGTGCGAGTCCAAGACCAGAGTAATAAAACCATAGAACAGAGTGGCTACGAGGTTGCTTGTGTTGATGTAATGCACATTGAGTCTCGCAGCATCGAGCCACATATTCACTTTCACAGCCAATTGCTGAATTCCTTGATGGCAAAGGACGGGAGACTTTTCTCGCTTGAGACAAAAGATATCTACGATTGGAAAGGCATGATAGATTTCAAGTATCAAACTGCGATGAAAGAAGCTCTTGAAGACGAGTTTGGTGTCACATACAAGAAAGTGTTTGTGAAAAGAGATGAGATGAACGAGCATCTTAAAGACCATGAGAAAGCGGTTGCTTCCTATGACCTCACTTCTGACCTAGTGCCTGATGAAGTGGTGGACTATTTCTCATCTCGCACCAAAGAAATCGAGAAGGAACTTGAGGAAAAGGGAATTGCGAGCACACCTGAAGCCCGTGCCGTGGCACAGAAGAGCACCAGGTCAGACAAGCAGGAACTCTCCCCATCGGAGATGCTTGCTCAATGGACCAAGGATTTCGCGTCTCTTGGATACAGCGCCACACCACCAACGGCGCCGATCGGACCCAAGAAGCAGTTCATCCCGATAGCAGACGAGCAGCTCTCCATCACCTTCCAGCGCAAGCACCACGAGCAACATGCCGCGAGAGCCATAGCGGCCTCTACAGCGGGCTACAGCGATGGTGAAGGGCAGTACGAGTCCCGTATAGCCAAAAAGGTCCAGAAGCTCCTTTTGTCAGATGAGCAGATCACCCGCAACTTTGCTGAGCGAATCGGACAGGTCGATTTCAAACTCCATCAGATGCAAGCCTTCATTGGCAAGATGGCACTGGACACATGCGATGGGGCGACAGCATTGGAAGAGGCGCAGCGCATCTCCGAGGAACAGTGCTACCTCTACCTCGATCCCAAGTCCAAGCACTACAGCGAGCTCAAAGATTACATTGCTGGCCGAATCACTGACCCAATGGCGTTGGAGCAAGCCGAAATCCTCTTTCGTAGGAATGCGCGCTTCATCACTAAGCCTGTCATCGAGGCAGATAAGCGCATCCACGAGGGGTGTATGGCAAGAGTGGGCGACACACGATTTCTGATAGATAAGCGATTCATAGCATCGGAAATCATGGGATACGAAAAGGAAAAGGGATTCCAACTCTCTGCAGACCAATCAAAAATGGTCTATGCCGCTTTCTCTGAACCTGGTGCTGTCATCAACACGGCCGGGATGGCAGGTGCTGGCAAATCGACTGCTGCAGAAGTCATCGTGCGAATCCTCAGAAAGCAGGGTTTCGAGGTCATTGGCACATCCATTTCAGCCGAGGCAACCAAAGGGCTTGCCAAATCAGCAGGACTAAAAAAGGGTGAGTTCTACAACTCTGCCGAGCTCAATGCGAGATTGGATAGTGGCAAGCTCAAGCTCACTGAAAAAACTGTGGTTCTCTTCGATGAAGCTGGCATGGCTGACATATTCACTTTAGATAGACTCTTTACCCACATTCATAAGGCAGGAGCCAAGGTCAACCTCATTGGAGAAAAGGAACAAGCTCAGCCTATAGGGCCGGGCAATATGTTCAAGCACTTAAATGAGAACTTCATCACTGTGCCGCTCACATCCATCAATAGACAGAACACCGTCGAAAAACGTGAGAATGTAAAGTTATGGCAGGCAGGACAAGCACAAGAAGCGATGGAACAGTTTGAGCAATGGGGATGGCTATCAGAAGCTGCAACTAATAAAGCAGCATGGGAAGAGGTTGCTACTCGCTTTGTAGAAGACAGCAGACCCGATACACAGAAGATCATCATGGCAGACACCAATGCTGACAATGATGCTATCAACAGGCTTATCAAGAAGAAGTTGCAGGAAAGCGGTGTCCTAGATCCCAATGCGCCATTTGTAGCTATTAAATGTGCTGATGGAGTGGAAAGGGAGTTTGGGGTTGGGGATAGAGTGACCTTCTTCAAAAAGTCATCTACAGCCAATGCAGTGTCGGCAGATGGAGAAAAGGATACGGTTAATAATTCACAGACAGGACGAGTTCATGGTTTCAGAAAGAACAGACTCACTGGTGGAGTTGCAGCAATCTGCCTTGAACTTGATGAAATTGATCCCGCTACAAAGAAAAATAGACTTGTCTATATAGATGTGAAGACTCAGCCAAAATTTAGGTTCGGATGGAGTGGGACGGTCTATAAGGCACAAGGTGCGAGTGTTCCTCGAACTTTTAGGGTTCTTACTTCAAACAGCCAACCAAGTGGTTTTATGGAGTATGTGGCCTCATCTCGCTACAAAGACGAACACACAATCGTTCTGTCGAAAGAGTTCCAAGACAAGATCTACAAGAAGGTCTATGACCTAGAGGTATCGGACAAGCAATCGGATCGTCTTGAGTGGCTTCAAAAGCACAAGAAAATAGAAGTCCCATCGTGGGCCTACGAGTCCTTTGGGCAGGCGGACACATTTCTCCAAGGGCATGTTGAAGAATTTCCTGAGGTTAAGACTCCAATCACTGACCGTTATGCGGACTTGATCAAAAAGCTCAGCGAACAACCATTCAAGAAGAATGTGGCTGATTTTGAGGAAGTGCAAGATGGACTATCGTTCTACAGACAGATCATGCAAAAGCGCACTTTGGGACTTGCTCAGTTCAGAGAGAATAGATCAGCTCTCAAACCTGTTGCTAAACCCAGCCAGGTGAAGAATTGGAGAGACATCCCTACCACTGCTGATATACCTAAAGCTCGTCTTACTAGAAAAGAGCAAGCTCAACAGAAGAAGGCTGCTGTCATCCAGAAGAAAAAACAGAAAGCAAATACACTTTCAATTTGATGGTATTATTGAACTTTTGGAATTTAAGTTACATGTAAGGCGTATATAGGGAGAGGTTTATGAGTGAATTGAATCGACAACTATTGCATGCAGCAAAAGTCGGAAATCTAATGGAAGTGAAACGGCTGGTTGAGCAAGGTGCTGATATTCATTTTAAAGATGAACAAGCTATCAGATTGGCTGCTCTTAATGGACACATCGAGGTAGTTAGATTTCTTGTTGAGCAAGGTGCTGATATTCATGCCGACGATGAGGGTGCTCTACACCGTGCTGCTGGTAACGGATGTCTTGATATCGTTAAATATTTAGTGGAGCAAGGTGCTGATGTTCATGCTTACAATGAATTGGCAACTATCTGGGCTGCATCAAAAGGACAAGTAGAAGTAGTTAAGTTCCTAGCTGGCAATGGTGCTGACATCCATGAAAGAGACGAATATGCTCTACGATGCGCTGCTAACAGCGGCCATGTTGATGTCGTTAAATATTTAGTAGAGCAAGGTGCTAATATCCATGCTATGGAAGATGAAGCTCTTAAGTCGGCTGCCTACTACGGACACATGGAGATTGTCGAGTTCTTATTAGAAAAAGGAGCTCCAATCGCTGTTGCTAAGAAGCGTGGCACCGATGCCGTCAAAGACTTCTGCAAAGCATATGAACTTAGAAGAAAGCTAGACAATAAACTTCGGTCAGCTTCTTCAATGAAGAATAAGCCTCACAAGTTGAAAATCTAAACATGCCTTCCTCGTGAGGGCTTTTCTTTTATCTGATCTACTCACTCAATCGCCGTTAGGCTCTCATTTAAGAGCAACCTCCTGCGGAGCTCCCTTCGGGAATCAAGGCAAGGTAATAGCATTTGTCTCAGCTCTTCGACCAGGCGCAGCTATCGTCCGTAGGACAAAGCCGACAGGCGCACTCCCAAAAACCCAAGCCCTCATTAGAGGGCTTTTTATTTGACAAAAGAAAATTCTCCACTATAAGTAGTTATATATCAAACATATAACATAGGAGAACTTATGGAAGATATAAATAAACATGCGTTATCGAAGCCAACAAAGCTATTGGAAAGGATCGCCAATCTCGAATACGTCAGCCCGACCATAGAATCCATTGAATTCTATAACGCAAAATATAAGAAAGAGGGAAAGCAGTCCCCTTATCCAGATCTGCCTCACGAGGACTTTGTTTGCCGACGATGCCCATTGTCCTTGTGGAGCTCTACGGGACCTCGCACTAAAGATTCTAGCCAAAAGCACATTTCTTGCTTCTGTCCCGCCCAGCACGTCGAGACATACTCAACCGCAAATCCAGATGACCGCCATATTTGCGACGGTCCAATCATCGAGGCAATCAAAGCACAGGAGAAACTTGAAGGAGGAAATGAGGAATGAATGAGATAGATAAACTAGATCGCCAAGCAAGAACAGACCTTATGAATATGGCAGTGACAGATATAAGGAATCCCAACTTCAATAAGGATCATTGCTACAACAATGCATGTCTATTGATTGAAGAAGGTCTAGATCCAAAGTATTTGTTCACTCATATTTCTGAGAGCATTGGAGAGGCAAGATGGGCAAAGTTGAGTGCCTCAATGGTTGAGAACAGTCGCTTATCTGCAATCCTAGATACCTATGCCGAGATACAAAAGACATTGCTACCACACACATCTCCATCTCAAGGGTCAATCACTTTCTTCAAGGACGCCAGGTTAGATGTCGTGGCTGCCTTTGTAGATCACCATAATCCACATCCAGAGAGCAACATGGTTCAAGCGATGCGACATGCAGGGATTGATAGAGAGGAAGTGAAGGAGTTCACAGAGGCATATCTACTTAAGAAGAAAATAGAAGAGACTCTTTTATCTAAGACAACGAAACCAAGAAAGGTAGTGAAGATTTGACAAACAAATAACATCAGCTATATATGCAATACCGATTATTCAGTAAGTCAACCATCCGTCTTTAAAATTACGCATGCTATTGACATAAATTCTACATATGGGATATTGAAGTATATAGCGATCAAAAAACTAAGGAGATTCAAATGAAATATCGATTAAATGACCATGTAGAAGAATTTATTGACAATGATGCGGAATTGACTGCTCATTGGGTTTTCACAGAAGAAGGGAAACCTCTATCACGATACGAGAATGATGACGACAATATTGAGGATTCGGACAACAACTACAGCAAGGCTGTGGTGTTAATGGGCGGATTCTTTTTGGCTAGTGTCACATTTCTATTTTACGCAGTTGCTAAACATTACTTCCTAATTTGACATCACTGCCTTGCCTTTAAATGAGGTTAGGTATATGTCAATTCTAGAGAAGCAGAAAGTAGTATGGCGTAGTCGCTACAACAAAAGCCCGTTGATGGGTAATAAACTAATAAATTACTACGAGGATGTCTTTTTGGCATTCTTGTTTTGGTTCTTCATAGCATTCCTCATCTCTGCCATTGTTCTGTGGCAAATCAATCTAAAGCAATTTCCTGTTCCTCCTGCACCTGGATTTCAGAGTGAATGGAATGTGGTTCATCATCTGTATGCTTTAGTTCAAGTGTTTCTCAACAAGATTCCATATTGGCACCCGTTCCAGACTGAGGCGATAGCTTATCTAAACATGACCGGCTGGCTAGCCGATAACGGGATTCTGCATATCCTTACTTGGCGCATAAATGCCGCTCTATTTCTTGGCTTCGTTGTAGGGGTTTGGCAAGCAGTCAATAAGACGGAGAAACCTGTCCCATTTGAGCAGACTGCGAACAAGCGAGGTATGGAAATCATCCTTCCTGAACAAGCTCCTCAAGAGTTCGCAAAGGAAACTTTCGAGGAGGTTAAGAAGTCAGGAAAATTCTGCGAGCTCGCACAAGATGCTTTTCTCACGTTCTCCCGCTTCAGAACTCATCACATAGGCTTTGGTGCTTCAGGAACAGGGAAGTCGCAATTCTTAAACTCCCTAATTCGTAGAGCAATAGAACTTGGGCTCAAGCTTGTAATCTTGGACCCTAAATACGAGTTCACACAAGCCTATTACGATCCCAACAATTCTGCCCATGCCATTCTTGACCCCACAGACAGCAGAAGCCATGTATGGGACTTCAAAAAGGATCTCAACACCCTTTCAATTCAAAGAAGGTTTGCGAACTCCTATATCCCACCAGGTGAAGGTGATGCTGTTATGTGGAGTAACGCGGCAAGACTTCAATTCGTGGGCTACTCACAATACCTAGATGCGAACTTTGACGATTACACACCCAAAGACATAGCTGACTTAATGCGTTTTGCCACAACAGAACAATCCCTCTACATCTATAGGAACTATTTCCCCGATGCTCTAGACACCTTGGGGCAAATTGAAGAGGAGCAAACTAAACCTGAGCAGAACACCACAAGCTTTGGTGTTCGCCTTAATTTAAAAGGCTACATTGACGGATTGCTAGATCTTGCTAGATATTGGCATGACGAGAATCAGAAGAAGATATCTCTTCGTGATTTCATGGTGAATCCCGACTCAGAAATACGAGTGCTATTCATCAAGCCCAATGATTCAGAAAGGCTTATGAGTTCAGGGATCATTCGTTCCGCTCTGAACTACATGATTTCGCTACTCGACACCCCAGCAATCACTGACTCAAGCGAAGTTCGTGGAGCATTCATTCTGGATGAGTTCCAGGCACCCGGAAAGCTCGTCACGGAAGATGGCAAGCCCACCATCGACAAGCTGCTCGATAGAGGACGATCCAAAGGTTTTGCCGCCTGTATCTTCGCTCAGGATGCCACTCAACTCTATGGTGAATACTCTGAGAACGATGTGAAGAAGTGGCGTCAAGTCGCCTCAGGATTTGTGCTCACAGGTACTGCACCTGGTGACACGGCTGAGATGGTCAGCAACATGATCGGCAAACGCTTCTTTGACAAGCTCCACCGCACCTTCGGGTACACAGAGCAGGGCAAGCCCCGTATTGGCGATGCATCCGTCCAGCAGCACGACGAGCAGGCGATCCTTCCCACTGAGCTCTCTGCCTACCTCACCCCAAGAGACGGCCATATCCACTACATCTATCTAGCTCGTGGTCTAAAGAATGCCTACATCTTCAAGAAGGCGATTGAACCTATTCCGCAAATACAACCAGCTTGGATGCCTCAAGAAGAGAAGCCCGGTTTCAATATTAAGGAAAGCAGAGTTATGGCTTTCTTAAAAGAAGAGATTGAAGCCAAGGCCAAAGCAAAGAAAACTGAAGCTTCTAAGGACGCAAAAGCTATTGGTGAAATTCTAGACGGCATGCCAGAAGGGGAAGACTTTGTTGAGCTCGAAGACTTACATGATGATGAAGTCCGATTCCCCGCATACAACCCTCTGCCTATCGATTCCGAATTATTAGTCCAGTATGAGGCTGCTTTCGGTAAAGCATTCACCCAAGACCAAGCCGAAGAAGTTTCTACTTACTTAGTCGCTCTTGTTGGCAATCTAGAATCCACCTTCACATATAAGGATGTCGGATCAATCTATGCGAGGATTAGAGATCACAGCATAAATGTTGAAAGGAGCCTTGTTGATAGACTCAAAATCATGGCAAAGCGAAACAACGAATACATCGCTCTGCTGCGAGCAATGAATGTCTCACTGTCTTAAAACTTGCCTCTTTACAAATCCTAAATTCCTCCTATATTGATTACATATAACTTATATGAACAAGGAGGAGTTATGGATTATTTGATTGAAATGGAGCTTGTTGAGAAAAAGTCTGACCAGCAAATAAGGGATGAAATACAGCAGGGTATCTATAAAGGGGATTCCCACCGATATCAGATAAAGATTAAGAATGCTGATACACAGAAGTATGTCGGCATAAATCCTGATTTCACCAACAATCAGATGAATGAAAAAGACATTGCTGTAATGCTCTCAAAAATCATAGAAAAGAGAGGGGTGTATGGTGATGATCCTAACAGAGCGAGAGTGCAGCTCGTGGATGTTAGTGAGAAAGCTTTTCCCGTGATTGCTGCCACCTTTGACTTTAAACTAGCCCACACACTAAGCCGTGGTTTGGCAGATGAGAGGGTTCCCCTCCAATCCCAACAAAATAATGTTGAATCTCCTGACAGCTACTACCGTCAGCTCTTAGGGTTGCCCACCCAACACACACCAGTCGTTGAGCCTCCTGATGCTTACTATCGTCAGATGCTTGGAGAGTTGAAGCCACCTGCTCCAATCGTGCAGCCAGCCAAGCGTGCTGACGTGCGCGAGGCGGTGGCAAAACAGATCCACAC